>ENA-UOJO01000107-UOJO01000107.1-human-gut-metagenome-genome-assembly--contig:-P57-NODE-107-length-135144-cov-11.217516_pt1 | contig 135144 bp, 131 predicted proteins | sample MGYA00242351_ERZ723898 | MGnify/ENA metagenome assembly ERZ723898 | reverse complement strand
CCTTATAAATCACAAAACCGGCAGCGCCGTCAGGCGATGCCTTCCTGATTAAAATTAAGATTTTAATCAGGAAATAGTATTATTTTTTCCGGACGAAAAGAACGCCCAGAGTGCCGGGGCCGCAGTGGCAGGAGACAGTGCATCCGGCCAGCGTTTCGTAAACCTTGTGGAAGTGACCGTAGGTGGACACGGCCTCCATAACGGCTTCATGGCACTCGTCGCTGACACCGGTGTGGGTGATGAAGAGAATGCCGTCGTCCAGATCGTCCCGGCCGTCAAGACGGTCTTTGACGTAGTTTGCCAGACACTTGGCGTATTTTCCGCGATACTTTTTCGCAACGCCCATCTTGCCGTCCTTCACCTCGATGCAGGGCTTCAGGTTCAGAAGGTTAGCGCCAAGTGCGGCGGCGGAGGAGCAGCGGCCGCCCCTGACCAGATAGTCCAGCCTGTCCACGAGGAAGCTGGCTTCCACACGGGAGGTGAAGTCGTCCAGCTCCCGCTTCAGCTCGTCCAGAGATGCAGCGGTTTTCGCCAGCTCGCAGGCTTTCAGCACCACCAGACCCTGACCGGTGGACAGGTTCCGGGAGTCAACCACCCGGACGTTTTCAAAATCCTCCGCGGCAATGCAGGCATGGCGGTACGTAGAGGAAAAGTCCGAGCTGATGCAGATATGCACCACGCCGTCATATTCGCCCGCATATTTCGTGAAATGCTCCTGATACTCGCCGACGCTGACGGCGGAGGTGGAGCAGAGATCGCCGCCTGCGGCGACGTGGGCGAAAATTTCGGCGGGGGTGATGGTCACGCCGTCAATATATCCCGTCCCAGCCTTGATGACCGTCAGGGGGGTGATGGCGATGTTGTATTCTTTCAGAATGTCAGCGGAAAGGTCGCAGGTGCTGTCAGCCGTGATTTTGATGTTCATAACAGTTCTCCTATCGGTTTGTTGGTTTGACGATGGGGTTTGTCCCCATCATGAAGCAGCAGGGTTCCGTGTCCTTCCGGCGCAGATAGTCCGCACCCCAGTCCCGCATGGCTACGAGAACGGGCATCAGACTGCGGCCGGTTTCCGTCAGGGAGTATTCCACCTTGGGCGGGATGACGGGATACACCTCCCGGTGAACCAGACCATTGGCTTCCAGTTCCCGCAGCTGCTGGGTCAGCATTTTTGGCGTCGCGCCCTTGATGACCTGACGCAGTTCCGAAAAACGGAGGATGCCCTGAGAAAGGTGCCATAAAATCAAAGCCTTGTATTTTCCGCCGATAAGCTCCAGCGTGGCTTCCACCGGGCAGTTGTCTTCGTTTGCCATTCCGTCACCTCCTTACGGTATCCAAAAGGGAAGTATGGCACATAATAGTGCATACTTGTTTTTTTGGATTATCATGGTAGAATGGTATCATAAATGAAGGGAATAGTCAATGAATTTATCCGAAATACGGGTTCATTTGATGAATTCCAATGAAATGGAGGGAGAATCATGAAACTCAAATTCAATGTCACCGGCATGACCTGTGCGGCCTGTTCCGCGCGGGTGGAGAAGGTGACGAACGCCGTGCCGGGCGTGGAAAAAGCGGAAGTGAATCTTCTTGCGGGAACCATGCAGGTGGAGGCGGAAAACGGGAACGTTGTTCCTGCCATCATCAAGGCAGTGCAGGACGCGGGCTATAATGCCGCCCTGCCCGGTGAAAAGAAAACGGACAAGGCAGAGGCCGCCCCGGCGGAAGCCGCTTTGAAGGAAATGAAAAAGAGGATCATCGGCAGCGCGATTTGTCTGGTGGTGCTCATGTATTTTACAATGGGACACATGATCGGACTGCCCGCACCCTACTGGTACCACGGCGTGAAGAACGCGCTGGTTGCGGCGCTGCTGCAATTTTTTCTGACCCTTCCTGTGGTGTACCTGAACCGGGTGTACTACAGCAGAGGACTGAAAGCCCTGTGGCACCGTGCGCCCAACATGGATTCCCTGATCGCCGTTGGCTCTTTGGCCGCGCTGGGCTATGGTGTGGCGGCGCTGTTCCGCATGGCCTACGGCATGGGGCATGCGGATTGGGAACTGGTGCAGTCCTACAGCGAGAACCTGTATTTTGAATCTGCGGCCATGATCCTGACGCTGATCACCTTGGGTAAATTTCTGGAGACCCGTGCCAAGGGCAAGACCGGCGACGCCATCCGTTCGCTGATGGATCTAAGCCCCAAGACCGCCTCTGTGCGGAGAAACGGGGAGATCGTGGAGATCCCCGTGGAGCAGGTGGCTGTGGGCGATGTGGTCATCGTCCGCTCCGGCAGCAGCATTCCCGTGGACGGAACCGTGCTGGAAGGCAGGGCGTCCGTTGACCAGAGCGCCCTCACGGGCGAAAGCGTCCCCGTGGAAAAGGGCGCGGGGGACAAGGTCGCCGCCGCGACGGTCAACACCGAAGGGTATCTGGAATTCCGGGCGGACAAGGTGGGCGAGGATACCACTCTGGCGCAGGTCATCCGCATGGTGGAGGACGCGGGCGGCTCCAAAGCGCCCATCGCCCGGCTGGCGGACAAGATCGCGGGCGTATTCGTTCCGGTGGTCATGAGCATTGCGGCGGTGACGTTCATCGTCTGGATGATCGCGGGATACGGACTGGAATTCTCACTGAATCGCGCCATTTCCGTGCTGGTGATCTCCTGCCCCTGCGCGCTGGGACTGGCCACTCCCGTGGCCATCATGGTCGGCACCGGCCGGGGCGCCAAGATGGGCGTGCTGTTCAAGAACGCCGAAGCGCTGGAAAACCTGCACCGGGTGGACACCGTGGTGCTGGACAAGACCGGCACCCTCACCACCGGCAAGCCGGAGGTAACGGACGTCCTCCCCGGCGCGGTCAGCGGGGAAGCGCTGATGCGGATCGCTGCCGCGCTGGAAAGCAAGTCCGAGCATCCCTTTGCCAAGGCTATTCTGAACAAGATGGGCAGTGAAACTTACCCTGTCGCGGAGGACTTTGAAACCCTTCCCGGCCGGGGTGTATCCGGCATCGTGGACGGCGTGCGGTGCTACGGCGGAAACGGACGGCTGATGGAGGAGCTGGGCGTCAAAGTCCCGGCCATGCCGGAGCTTGCCAATCAGGGAAAGACGCCCCTGCATTTTGCCAATGAAAAGGGCGATTATCTCGGAACTGTTGCCGCCGCCGACGTGCTGAAAGCCGATTCTCAGGCCGCCGTGCAGGCTATGACAAAAATGGGACTTGACGTAGTGATGCTTACAGGCGATAATGAAGCTACGGCCAAGGCCATTGCCCGGAAGGCGGGCATTGCCCATGTGATCTCCGACGTGCTGCCCACGGACAAGGCCGGGGCGGTGGGAAAATTGCAGGCGGAGGGGCACCGGGTGCTCATGGTGGGCGACGGCATCAACGACGCGCCTGCACTGGTCAGCGCCGATGTGGGCATGGCCATCGGCGCAGGAACGGATATTGCCATCGAGTCGGCGGACGTGGTGCTGATGACCGGTTCCCTTGCCGCCGTCAGCGGCGCGGTGGAGCTGAGCAAGGCCACCATCCGCAATATCCGGCAGAATCTGTTCTGGGCATTTTTCTACAACACTCTGGGAATTCCCCTCGCCGCCGGTGTGCTGTTCCTGCCCCTGGGGCTGAAGCTCAGCCCGATGTTCGGCGCGGCGGCCATGAGCCTGAGCAGCGTGTTCGTGGTGACGAACGCTCTGCGTCTGCGCCTGTTCAAACCGAAGACTTCCCCCTCTGTGGTGGAAGCCCCGAAACACGAAGAAATCAAAACCAAGGAGGATACAATTATGAAAACGGTTATCAAGGTCAATGGAATGATGTGCGGTCACTGCAAGGCTCACGTGGAAACTGCCTGCAAGGGTGTTCCCGGCGTGACGGACGCCGTTGTGGACTTGGATGCGAAGAATGTCACCGTCACCGGCGACGCCGATGTGGCGGCGCTGAAGAAGGCCATCACCGACGCAGGCTACGAGGTGGTGGAGTAAGTCATGAGAGAGGACTTCTGGTTTGATTCCTGCGGTGCAGGGAGGATTCACGTCTGCCGCTGGATGCCGGAGGGAGAGCCGAAGGCGGTGTTCCAGATCGTCCACGGCATTGCGGAGGTGGCGGAGCGCTACGACGCATTCGCTCAGGTGCTGGCACAGCGGGGCTTCGTCGTGGTGGCTGACGACCACATGGGTCACGGCGAGTCTATAGGCGAAGGGGACACCAATGGCTACTTCACCGGCGGCTGGTTCAGCGCCGTGGCGGACAGCTATCATCTGCTGGAACTGACAAAGGCGGAATTCCCGAACCTTCCCTATGTCCTGTTCGGTCATTCCATGGGTTCCTTCATGGCGAGGACCATTCTGTGCAAGTACCCGGACAGCGGCATTGACGCTGCCATCATCTGCGGCACCGGCTGGCAGCCTGCTTTTGCGCTGCCCGTCGTCATCAAGGTGGTGGAGAGCGTGTGCAAAAAGGTGGGGGAGACCAACCCCGACGAGACCCTCCACAAGCTGGTGTTCGGCGGCTACAACCGAAAGGTGGAGCATCCCCGCACGGAATTCGACTGGCTGACCCGGGACGCCAGAATCGTGGATGCCTACATCGCCCATCCCATGTGCGGCTTCACCGAAACGACGGGGCTGCTGCGGGATCTGATGACGGGCATCCGCTACATCGAGAAGCCGGAGAGCCTTGCCGCCATGCGCAAGGAACTGCCCGTGTTCTTCATTGCGGGCGGGGACGACCCCGTGGGCAATTACGGCAAGGGCGTGCGTCAGTCGGCTGACGCCTTCCGCAAGGCGGGGATGGCGGATGTCTCGGTGCACATTTACCCGCTGTGCAGGCATGAGATTCTCAACGAGATCAACCGGGAAGAGGTCTACGGGGACATTCTCCAATGGCTGTCCTCCCACATGAAAAAAAGTTTGCCGTAAGCCTAATTAGTCCGATTTATTGGACAGATAGCGTGTTATACTATGGCCAGAAACCAAAAGGAAAGGTTGATGGCTATGTTTCAGATGCGTTATGTAGGCGGACACGTTCAGGTGTATGACAAAAGCGGCAAGTTCCTGTTCTCGGCGGATACCGAACGGGAGGCCAGAGAAGAGATGGAGGATTATGCGGAATCTGCGGCTTGATATTTGCTACGACGGCGCCCGCTACCGGGGCTGGCAGCGTCTGCCCGGAAGGGACGACACCATTCAGGGCAAGCTGGAAACAGCCCTTTCCCGGATTCTGGAGGAACCGATCGAGGTCAGCGGCAGCGGCCGCACCGACGCCGGGGTACATGCGCTGCATCAGGCGGCGAATTTCCACTGCGAAAGCGCCATGCCGGCGGGGGAGATTTTGTCCAAACTGCGGCAGTATCTTCCCGAGGATATCGGCATATATTCCTGTGTGGACGTGCCGCCCCGGTTCCATGCCCGCCTGAACGCCCGCGCCAAGACCTACCGCTACCGTATCTGGAATTCCCGGGGGCCGTGCGTTTTTCAGCGGCGGTACGTTGCGGTCATGCCGGAACGCCTTGACTTAAACGCCATGCGCCGCGGGGCGGCACTGCTGACGGGGGAGCACGATTTCTCCGCGTTCTGCGGCAATGCGAGAATGAAAAAGTCCACCGTCCGCCGAATCGATTCCATCGACATTCGGCGGCAGGGGGAGGAAATCCAAATTCTGTTCACCGGTAACGGCTTTCTTTACAACATGGTGCGGATTCTGGTCGGCACGCTGGTGGAGGTCGGCAGGGGAGAGCGGGAAACGGAGAGCATTCCGTCGCTGTTCGGCGGCAAGCGGGAGGACGCGGGCTTCCTGGCTCCGGCGCAGGGACTGTGCCTGATGGAGGTAGTGTATTGAACATTCAGATTTTCGGCAAAAGCAAATGCTTTGACACCAAGAAGGCGGAACGCTACTTCAAGGAGCGGCGCATTCCATTCCAATCCATAGACCTGAAAACATATGGCATGTCCGGCAGGGAATTTGACAGTGTTCTCCGGGCGGTGGGCGGCATTGACAACCTCATCGACTGGGACGGTAAATCCCCGGACATCACCCTCATGAAGTACATGGACGATGTTAGAGCGAAGGAAGACAAGGTTTTCGACAACCCTGCCCTGATGAAAACGCCCGTGGTGCGCAACGGCAAGCAGGCCACGGTTGGATACTGCCCGGAAGTCTGGGCGGCGTGGGAATAACATAATCGATCACGAAAGCGGTTCTCCAAAAATGGAGAGCCGCTTTTTTTATCATTTTTCCGATTTTTCTCTTGCAGTTTCAACAAAAAAGTGGTATGCTAGGAGGACAAAATGACCAAATACATTGACGGCCTGAATCGAATCGTCTGGGGGGCGCCCGCGTTGGTGCTGATCGTTGGCGTGGGGCTTTATCTGAGCCTGCGGCTTCGCTTCGCCCAGCTGACGCTGTTCCCCAGAGCATGGAGGCGCTTTCTTTCCATGCTTCGCCCGGGGCAGAAAAGCGGGAACGGGGTGACGCCCTTTCAGGCGCTGTGTACGGCGCTGGCGGCGACCGTGGGGACGGGAAATATCGTCGGCGTTGCCGGTGCCATCTGTCTCGGCGGGCCGGGGGCCATTTTCTGGATGTGGATTTGCGGCGTTCTCGGGATGGTCACGAAATACGCGGAAGTCACGCTGGCGCTTCGCTACCGGGTGAAAACCCCGGCAGGGTGGATCGGCGGCCCCATGTATGTGATCACTCAGGGCTTGGGGACGAAATTTACACCTATGGCCGTCGCTTACTGCGTGTTCGGCGTGGTTGCGGCCTTTGGCGTGGGAAACGCCACTCAGATCAACGCTGTGATCTCCGGCGTAAATGATGTGGTGACCCGCTTCGGTGGGGAACAGACCAGACTTGGAAACCTTGTGATGGGACTGATTCTGGCCGCACTGGTGGGCGCGATGCTCCTTGGGGGCGCGAGACGCATCGGTATTGTGGCCGAGCGGCTGGTGCCATTCATCTCCGCTGCATATATTCTGCTCTGCGCGGTGATGCTGGTGCTGCGCTGGCGGGAGGTTCCGGCGGCGTTCGCGTCAATCGCGGCGGGGGCATTTTCTCCCCGGGCGGTGACGGGCGGGGCTTTGGGTTCTGCCTATCAGGCGCTTCGCATCGGATGCAGCCGCGGGGTGTTTACCAATGAGGCTGGCATGGGTACCGCGTCCATCGCCCACGCTTCGGCGGAGGTTTCCCACCCGGCGGAACAGGGGCTGATGGGCATTATGGAGGTTTTTCTCGATACCATCCTCATGTGCACACTGACGGCGCTGGTCATTCTCGTCAGCGGCGTGCCGGTTCCCTACGGCAGAGACGTGGGCGTGGAGCTGACGACGAAGGCGTTTGCTGCCGTCTATGGCGATTTTGCGCCGGTTTTCATTGCCGTGTCCCTTGTCTGCTTTGCCTTTGCCACGGTGCTTGGCTGGGGGCTGTACGGCGCGCGGTGCGCCCAGTTCCTCTTTGGCGCCCGGGCGTGGAAGTTTTTTGTCGCGGCGCAGATGGCCGCGGTGGTCGCCGGGGCATGCCTGCAAACCGGCGTCGTCTGGTCGGCGGCGGAGGCCGTCAACGGCCTGATGGTGATTCCCAATTTGACAGCTTTGGCGATACTCACCCCGGAGGTGGTTCGCCTTACGAAAGAATATCAGAAATCCGGCGGAAGTACCGCCGGTGGAGGTAGTTATGCAGATATCCATCAACGCAAACCGGTGTGAACCCTCTCCCATGCGGAAGTTCCATCCCTATGCCGTGGAGGCCGAGAAGAAGGGCAAGAAGATCTATCACCTGAACATCGGACAGCCCGACCTGCCCACGCCCACGGCTTACTATGACGCCGTGCGGAACTTTGACCGCAAGACTCTGGCCTATGCCGAGTCTCCCGGTATGCCTGTGCTCATTGACGCCGTGCGGGGCTATTATCACAAACTGGGGGTTGACTTGGCGCCCAACGACGTCCTCATCACCACCGGCGGCAGTGAGGCGCTGCTGATGACCTGCCTGAGCATCCTCGACCCCTATACCGAGGTCATCATCCCCGAGCCGTATTACCCCAACTACACCACCTTCGTCCATGCGGCCGGCGGCGTTATCCGTGCCCTGCCCACCAACCCGTGGGAGGGCTACCGCTACGCCAAGCGGGAGCGCATCGAGAGCCTGATCACCAAGAACACCCGCGCCATCCTGATCACCAACCCCGGCAACCCCACAGGCGTTGTCCTCGACCAGAAGGAAATGCGGATGATCGCCGACATTGCCAAGGAGCGCGATCTGTTCCTGATCTGCGACGAGGTTTATCGGGAATTCTGCTACGACGACAAATTCGGCGTGCCGACCATGGCGCACTTCCGGGATATCGACGAGAACCTCGTCATCATCGACTCTGCGTCCAAGCGCTTCTCCGCCTGCGGCGCGCGGGTGGGCTGTGTTGTGACCCGGAATAAGGAATTGCAGGCGGCGCTGCTGAAATTCTGCCAGTCCCGCCTGTCCGTCGCCACCATTGACCAGATCGGAGCAGCGGCGCTGTATACGGTGGATCCTGCGTTCTTCCGTCAGAGCAAGGAAGAATACCGCCGTCGCCGGGATACGGTGATCTCCAAGCTGCGTCAGATTCCCGGCGTGGTGGTGGAGGAACCCATGGGTGCGTTCTACGTCATGGCGAGCCTGCCGGTGGACGACGCGGACAAGTTCCAGTACTGGCTGCTGGAAAACTTCGACCATCAGGGGGACACCGTCATGTTCGCCCCCGGCGCACCCTTCTACGAGACCCCCGGCAAGGGCATCAACGAGGTGCGTATCGCTTACGTTCTCAAGCAGGAAGATCTGGAGCGGGCAATGGATGTGCTGGCGATTGGCATTTCCGAATACCAGCGCAAGGTCATGAAAATCACCCCCGCCCCTGTGGGTTAATTGGATATTCCGATGCCGGACAAGCACAAGCTGCCTGTCCGGCATTTTTTCGTCCCAAAACCCTACGGCATCACATCCGCGCTTCGACTGCTTGTTCTCCCGGGAAACGGTATACTGTAGCCAAACCGGGAAAGGGGAGAAGCGAAATGCTAAAACGGATTGTATTTGCATTATTGGCGGTCGGACTGCTGCTGGGAGGTGCCGTCCCGGCTTATGCCGCCCAGACGGGTTCCATCCGGGTGGTTCCGGAGACGAAGCCGCCCGCCGACAGCGCCGTGACGCTGTACCATGCGGGCGTCGAGGCGGACGGCGGCTACTGGCTGGATGATGTTTACGGCGGGGGACTGGTAAGGTGGGGAGACCTGCCGTCTCTGACGCTGGCGTCGTGGCTGGCGGAGCATGAGGCAGCGGAGGGGACAACGGTTCCCTTTGACGCGGAGGGCAGCGCCATGTTTTCCAACCTGTCGCCGGGGCTGTATCTCATCAAACAGACCGGGATTTCAGCCGGGAATGACACGATACCGCCCTTCGTGATCGAACTGCCCTACGAGGATATCTGGGAGATCACCGTTCGACCACAGTCGATGACTGGTGCTCAGGAGCCGCCTCCCACGGGACAGGAGCCGACGCCAATCATTGCCGCGCTGGTGCTGGTGGTTTCAGGAATGGGCCTGCTGGGAGTGGCTGCCCACACGAAGCGGAAGCGCGTTGCGGGCTGACAAGTGCTTCCACCCTCTCGCAGCTGCGCATCTTTTGGGAATTTTTTCTTGTATGGAGGGCGCAAATGTGGTACACTTATGTCATCCGATAGAGAGGTGGAATGCGTGTGAAAAAGGTTTTTCTCGGCCTCACGGCGGCCACGATTTTGTACGCCATCTACAACGTCATTATTGACATAAGAGATGGCGTGTTTGACGGCCTCACCATTGGGGGGCTGCTGTTCCTGCTGCTGGTTGCGGGGGTGTTTGGCTTCCTCGCTTGGCTGTTTGACGGCAAATCCCCAGTGAAACGGACGGCAGAACAGGCAAAAAACGTCGTGAAGCAGGAGCAGGAAAAGTTTGACGCTTATGTGAGCTATTCGCCTGCCATCAAGCGGCGGATATGGAAGTTCCGGATCATTGGTCTGGGTCTGGTCGCGCTGGCAGTGTGGCTCTGTATTGCCGGGAACTGGGATACCATCCCGGTGTCCATTGCAACCGTAATTCTGATTATCGGCATTGCGGTGTTCAACATGGGTTCTCCGGCGGACTACAACGCCATGACGGACGGCGGAGCCATGATCGCCATGGATGTCCCCCGGAAGATCGAGGAGTTTTACCGCGCGTTCCAGAACGAAAAAACGCCCCTCGGCTCTGCGTATCTGGGAAAATTCTCCACAAGTCCCTATACCAGCCTGATTTTCGGGCCGAATGTCCGGGGAGAGTTTCTGTATTTTTACCTGAATCGCGACGGGATGATCGGCTACGTTGGCTATTCCATGCTGGACTCTACCATTTCGGAGCGACTGACGGAACCTCGTTTTCCGGCGGAAGCGGACGCGGGGGAAGACCTTGCGGGGCATCTGGTCTATCATTCGGATGTTTTCCTGATGCGGGAATGGCTTCAGAAGAGCCTTGAACATTTCGTGAAAACCGGCACGATTCTGCCCTTCCGGGAGATCTCTCCCTCTCAGATTTACACCTTCAGCGAGGATTTCAAGCTGACGGGGCAGCATTTCACCGTTCAGGATACGGACGGAAACACCCTCTACACCGTGGACGGCACAGCGCCGCTGGTGAAGCTGCGGGTGCTGGATAACTATGACCGTGAGGTTTTCACCATGACCAAGCAGCTGGGGCATGCGCTGGCTACATATAAGTTCTATCAGGACGGTGAACTTTATGGCACGCTGGAAAAGCAGTTTGATCTGGTGCGGGACCGCTTCACCATGGAGGTGACGGAAGGGAGACTGGAGCTGCGGGAGTACAGCGGCACCGTCGGCCACAACTACAAGGTCACGCTCAACGGCGAGATTCTGGGCGCAATCATGGACGACATGGATCTGACCGTCGAAAACGCGGTGTTTGACAACGCCTATCTGATCGTCTACCGGCCTGACAAGCTACCGCTGCTGGTGTGTATGGCCGTGATGGCCGACCGGGAGCTGGCGAGAGACAAAGAGGGCGCTGTCACAAACCAGATGTAGGAGGAAAAAAGAGAGATGAAAAAGGGAATTGCACTGATCGCGGCGCTTGTCCTCAGCGTTTTGCTGCTGGGATGTGAGGAAGCGGTGACCTATGCCACCGCCGACGACGCCAAGGCGGCGCTGAATGGACAGGGCGTTATCACCATCGACGGTGATTTTTCGGAACCCAATCAGGCCAGCGATATCCGCGTGAACAACGGTTTTGCCGGATTTATGCGGGAGACGGGGCTTATCAACGGCAAATGGACGATTTCGGCGAACTACGAGGAATGGTTCTATGCCAAGTACGTCACCGGCGAACCGGTGAACCACCAGGAGGGCGTCAATTCCGGCTCCACGCTGGGCTTTTATGACATGGACGGCAACTGCCTCGGCTATGCCCAGGAGCGGGTGGACGCGAACTGGGACAACGCCTATATCGTCTATTTCCTTGACCCGGATTTCAAACCTACCGGGCTGTACGCTTCGGAGGACTGCAAGACGCTGTGGGACGACAGCGAAACCGTGCTGGCCGAGGGCGATATCGATTGGAGCTATTCCAGTGATATGTGTACCATCACCATCACCCCCACCGGCGGCAAGGATGTTCCCATCTTTGCGAAAATTGCCATGTATGTCAAATTGTACTATGAAGCGAACATGCTGAAAATGTGATTCCATGACAAATGCCCCCAATATGCACAGTAAGCGTGCATATTGGGGGCATTGTGATATTTTCCTAGACGCGGGTGAACTCGTAATTTTCGAATTTCAGCTGATCGCCTACATCCACGCCAAAGGGCAGCAGTGCGATGGCGACCTCGGAGACAACGCCGGTATCATCGTACCTGACGTAAGCGTAATCGCCGCGAATGTCCGTGACGGTACAGAGCATAGTGACCGACCTCCTTAGCGGATGAAGTGGGTGGGGGAGACGGGATCAAGCTCCGGAAGACCGAATTTCTCCTTGCCAAGGGCGATGGACTTCATCAGAAAAGTCATGTTCTTAGCCAGATTCCGGACGGTGGCGATGCCCTCCAAGTCCTGCGCCGCCTCGCCGGGGGCGCGGCCGTGGACGCTGTTCCAGTAATGGCTGGACGCGACGGGCATTCCGCTGATGGTGAAATACTTGTTCAGCTCGTCAAAGGTGGCAGAGCAGCCGCCCCGGCGGGCGACCACCACGGACGCGCCGACCTTCATCCGCTTGTCAAAGCCGGTGCTGTAAAACAGCCGATCCAGAAACGCCACCAGCGTAGCATTTGCGGAAGCATAATAGACCGGGCTGGCGGCCACCAGACCATCGGCCTGACGAAACGCTTCCGCCGCCTGATTGACCGCGTCGTCAAAGACGCATTTGCCGGTCTTCCGGCAGCTTCCGCAGGCGATGCAGCCACGGATGGGCTGATTGCCCACGTGGAGAATTTCGGTTTCGACTCCCTCGGCGGTGAAGACCTCCGCCATCTGGGAAAGGGCATAGGCCGTATTTCCGTTTGCTTTGGGGCTTCCGTTGAGCAGCAGTACCTTCATATCATTCCTCCAGAAAAGTTTGGAAAACCCGTCCCCGTTACCGGGGACGGGCAGTTTTCATTAGAGCAGAATCGGAGATATTGGACGATTAGTCCTTGTACATCTCGACCAGCTTGTTCAGGTGCTCCCAGCGCTCCTTGGCGGCAGCCTCGTTCTTGGCGAACAGATCGGTTGCACGCTCGGGGAACTCGCGGGTCAGACGGCTGTAACGAGCCTCGTTCATCAGGAACTCCTGATAGCCGTCCTTCGGAGCCTTGCTGTCCAGCTGGAACTTGCCGGTCTCCTTGGAAGGATCGAAGCGGAACAGGTTCCAGTAGCCGCACTCAACGGCCTTCTTCATCTCGGCCTGGCAGTTGGTCATGCCGCCCTTGATGGAGTGCATCTCACAGGGAGCGTAGCCGATGATGAGGGACGGGCCATGGTAAGCCTCGGCCTCGGTGATGGCCTTGATGGTCTGAGCGGGGTTGGCGCCCATAGCGACCTGAGCGACGTAAACGTAGCCGTAGCTCATGGCGATCTCAGACAGGGACTTCTTCTTGGTCTCCTTACCGGCAGCCGCGAACTGAGCGACCTGACCGATGTTGGAAGCCTTGGAGGCCTGTCCGCCGGTGTTGGAGTAAACCTCGGTGTCGAAGACGAAGACGTTGACGTCCTTGTTCTGTGCCAGCACATGGTCAACACCGCCGAAGCCGATGTCGTATGCCCAGCCGTCGCCGCCGAAGATCCACACGGACTTCTTGGACAGATATTCCTTCTTGGACAGGATGTCCTTCACGGTGTCGCAGCAGACCTTGGCTTCCAGATTCTCGATCAGAGCCTTGGTAGCGGCCTTGTTGGCCTCGCCGTCGTTGTAGGTGTCCAGCCAAGCCTGGCAGGCGGCCTTGCGCTCGTCGCAGGTGGTCTTCTCCATGACTTCCTTGACCTTGTTAGCCAGGGACTCACGGATGACGGCCTGTGCGGTGTACATACCCAGACCATGCTCGGCGTTGTCCTCGAACAGGGAGTTCGCCCATGCGGGACCACGGCCTTCCGCAGTCACGGTGTAGGGAGAGGTAGCGGCGGGACCACCCCAGATGGAGGAGCAGCCGGTGGCGTTGGAGATGTACATCCGATCGCCGAACAGCTGGGTCACCAGACGGGCGTAGCTGGTCTCGGCGCAGCCGGCGCAGGAGCCGGAGAACTCCAGCAGAGGCTTGCGGAACTGAGAACCCTTGACGGTGTTGTCCTGCATGTCCTTCTTCTCGCTGACCTTGGAGACCATGTAGTTGAAGACTTCCTGCTCAGGCAGCTCGTTCTCCTGAGGAACCATGGTGATGGCCTTGGTGGGGCAGACGCCGACGCAGACGCCGCAGCCCATGCAGTCCAGAGGAGACACGGCCATGATGTACTTGTAGACGCCCTTGCCCTTGCCGGCCTTGACATCCACCAGACGGGCGTTCGCGGGAGCGGCAGCAGCCTCTTCAGCGGTCAGCGCGTAGGGACGGATGGTAGCATGGGGGCAGACGTAAGCACAGTTGTTGCACTGGATGCACTTGGTCTCGTCCCAGTGAGGAACGGTAACGGCAACGCCGCGCTTCTCATAAGCGGAAGCACCCAGGGGGAACTGGCCGTCGGGCAGATCGGCGAAGGCGGAAACGGGCAGGCTGTAGCCGTCCATTCTGCCGATGGGGTTCAGGATGGTCTTGACGACCTTGACGGTGTCGGGACGGCCTTCCAGAACGGTCTCGGGCTTGTTGTCCTCAGCGGTAGCCCAGGAAGCGGGAACATCGACCTTGTGGTAAGCGGTAGCGCCCACATCGATGGCGTTCCAGTTCTTCTCGACGACGTCGCGGCCCTTCTTCAGGTAGGAGTGCTCGGCAGCGTCCTTCATGTACTTGATGGCATCCTCAGCGGGCATGACCTTCGCCAGAGAGAAGAAAGCGGACTGCAGGATGGTGTTGGTACGCTTGCCCATGCCGACCTTGATGGCCAGATCGATAGCGTCGATGGTGTACAGCTGAATGTTGTTGTTGGCGATGTAGCGCTTGGAAGCGGCATCCAGATGATGCTCCAGCTCCTCCAGATTCCACTGGCAGTTGATCAGGAACACGCCGCCGGGCTTGACGTCCTGAACGATCTTGAAGCCCTTGGTGATGTAGGAGGGGTTGTGGCAGGCAACGAAGTCAGCCTTGTTGATGTAGTAGGGAGACTTGATGGCCTTGTCGCCGAAACGCAGGTGGGAAACGGTGACGCCGCCGGTCTTCTTGGAGTCGTACTGGAAGTAAGCCTGTACGTACTTGTCGGTGTGGTCGCCGATGATCTTGATGGAGTTCTTGTTGGCGCCGACGGTGCCGTCGCCGCCCAGACCCCAGAACTTGCACTCGATGGTGCCTTCCGCGGCGGTGTTGGGGGAGACCTTCTCGTCCAGAGACAGGTGGGTCACATCGTCCACAATGCCGATGGTGAACTCGTTCTTGGGGGCGTCCTTAGCCAGCTCTTCGTAGACGGCAAAGACGGAAGCGGGGTGAGTATCCTTGGAACCCAGACCGTAACGGCCGCCGATGACGGTGACGTCGTTCCGGCCGGCCTTGGCCAGAGCCATGACCACGTCCTGATACAGAGGCTCGCCCTGAGAGCCGGGCTCCTTGGTGCGGTCCAGAACAGCAATCTTCTTGGCGGTGGCGGGGATGGCCTCCAGCAGCTTCTCAGCGCAGAAGGGACGGAACAGGCGGACCTTGACAACGCCGACCTTCTCACCGTGGGCGTTCAGGTAGTCGATGACTTCCTCGGCCACGTCGTTGATGGAGCCCATGGCGACGATGATGCGGTCAGCATCGGGAGCGCCGTAGTAGTTGAACAGCTTGTAGTCGGTGCCCAGCTTCTCATTGACCTTGTTCATGTACTTCTCGACCACTGCGGGCAGTGCCTGATAGTACTTGTTGCAGGCCTCACGATGCTGGAAGAAGATATCGTCGTTCTCGTGGGAGCCGCGCATTGCGGGACGCTCGGGGTTCAGGGAGTGCTTGCGGAACGCCTCAACGGCATCCATGTTGCACATTTCCTTCAGATCCTCGTAATCCCAGATAGCGACCTTCTGGATCTCGTGGGAGGTACGGAAGCCGTCGAAGAAGTTGATGAAGGGAACGCGGCCTTCGATGGCGGACAGGTGAGCGACAGCGCCCAGATCCATGACTTCCTGCACGTTGGTCTCGCACAGCATGGCAAAACCGGTCTGACGGCAGGCGTAGACGTCGGAGTGGTCACCGAAGATGTTCAGAGACTGAGTAGCAACGGTACGGGCGGAGACGTGAAAAACTGCGGGCAGCAGCTCACCGGCGATCTTGTACATATTGGGGATCATCAGCAGCAGACCCTGAGAAGCGGTGTAAGTGGTGGTCAGAGCACCGGCAGCCAGAGAGCCGTGGACAGTACCGGCGGCACCGGCCTCGGACTGCATCTCGACGACCTTGACGGTGTTGCCGAAGATGTTCTTCCGACCGGCGGCAGACCACTGATCCACGTTGTCAGCCATGGGGCTGGACGGGGTGATGGGGTAGATGCCAGCGACCTCGGTAAAGGCATAGCTGACGTGGGCGGCAGCGGTATTGCCGTCCATGGTTTTGAATTTTCTAGCCAAAATGAATACCTCCTAAAGTATTTCTAATTTTGTCGACCCCATTGTACCACTTTTCATGCAATTTGTAAAGCCATCAAACGACACTCATACAAAAAATTCACGCTTTTCCACGGGAAAGATATGGAAAAGCTGTAAAGTCCGCAGCCGGGGAAACCAAAAAGGGATTGCCTTTTCCCGAAGAATGGAGTATGATGAAAAACAAGAGAGAAAAGGGGGACGGAAACATGATCTGCAGCGTCCGAACGCTGGGTATCTCCGGGATACAGGGCAGCGCCGTCACGGCGGAGTGCTACATTTCTCAGGGACTTCCCGGCTTTGATATCGTGGGACTGCCTGACGCGGCGGTGAAGGAAGCACGGGACCGGGTGCGGGCAGCGGCGAAGAGCAGTGGACTGTCCTTTCCCGTGAGCCGCATTACGGTGAACCTGGCGCCCGCAAGCCAGAAAAAGGCGGGAACGCACTACGATCTTCCTATTTTATTGAGTATTCTCGCGGCCAGCGGAAGCGTCCGGCGGCCGAAATCCACCAGCGCTTTCCTTGGGGAGCTGAGTCTGGACGGCACCATCCGTCCCATTTCCGGCGTGCTGCCCATGGCGCTTGCCGCCAAACGGGAGGGGATTCAGGCGCTATTTGTCCCGGCGGAGAACGCCCCGGAGGCGACGCTTGCCCGGGGGCCTGCGGTGTATCCCATCCATACGGTGGCGCAGCTGGCGGCAGGACTGAACGGGGAGACGACGCTGGAAGAAGAACCGCTGTGGGTGCCCTCCCGTGAGGACACCGTCATGCCGGATTTCAAGGACGTGCTGGGGCAGGAAAACGTAAAGCGGGCGCTGGAGGTCGCGGCGGCGGGCAGTCACAATGTGCTGCTCATTGGCCCGCCCGGCTCCGGCAAAAGTATGCTCAGCAAGCGCCTGCCCTCCATTCTCCCGGATATGACGTGGGAGGAATCGCTGGAGGTCAGTCAGGTGTATTCCGTCGTGGGAATGCTGACGCCCCGGAATCCCCTTGTGACCCAGCGGCCGTTCCGTTCGCCCCATCACACGGTGTCCAATGCCGGACTCGCTGGCGGCGGCTCCAACCCAAGGCCGGGTGAAATCTCCCTTGCCCATAAGGGCGTGCTGTTTCTGGACGAAATGCCGGAATTCCGGAAGGATACGCTGGATCTGATGCGCCAGCCGTTGGAGGACGGAAAGGTCACCATCTCCCGGGTTTCCGGGGCGGTGACATACCCGGCGGAATTTATGCTGGTGTGCGCTATGAATCCCTGCAAATGCGGCTGGTACGGCGACCCCTCCGGGCGCTGCCGCTGCTCCCAGCGGGATGTGGACAACTACCGCAGCCGCATTTCCGGGCCGCTTCTGGACAGAATTGACATTGTGGTGGAGGTCCCCTCCGTCCACTTTGAGGACTTGCGGGAACGGGCGGAAGCGGAGCCGTCGGCATTGGTGAAGCAGCGGGTCAACGCTGCACGAGACGTCCAGAACCGGCGCTTCGGTTCCGGCGGAATGTGCAACGCCCGAATGGGCCCGGAAGAAATGCGCCGCTACTGCCATCTCAGCGAGGAATGCGCCGAGCTGATGAAGGGCGCGTTTGAAACCATGGGATTGACCGCGAGAAGCTACGACCGTATCCTCAAGGTAGCCCGAACAGTGGCCGATCTGGACGGAAGCGAAGACATTCAGCCCCAGCACATCGCCGAAGCGATTCAGTACCGGGCGGTGAATCTGGGAAATCGATAAACAGGAGAACGAAAATGAAGGAAATTTTTCTATTGAAGCTGGGCGAGATCGTCCTGAAGGGCGCGAACAAGCGCCAGTTTGAGAACAAGCTGCGGCAGAACGTCCGCCGCCGCATGAAGAAGTACGGCAATTTTGACGTGTATATCCTCCAGTCCACGGTGTACGTAGAGCCGATGGACGAGGAAGCGGACGTGGACGGGGCATGGGAAGCCTGCCGTTCCATTTTCGGCGTGGTGAGCCTGTGCCGCTGCCGCCCCTGCGAGAAGGACTTGGACGCGATCTTTGCCGCCATCGAAAACTATCTGGGAGACGACCTGGACTGCGCCAAATCCTTCAAGGTCGAGTCCAAGCGCTCGGACAAGCGCTTCCCCCTGACCTCCATCCAGCTGTCTCAGGAGATCGGCGGACGGCTGGCGGAAGCCCACCCGGGAGTAGAGGTGGACGTGCATCACCCGGACTACACCGTGTTCGTGGAGGTGCGGGACCTGTCTGCCTACGTCCATGGCCCCGCCGAACCGGGAGCGGGCGGCCTGCCCACCGGCGTTGGCGGACGGGCGATGGTGCTGCTCTCCGGCGGCATTGATTCCCCTGTGGCGGCCTATATGATGGCGAAGCGTGGCGTGGAGGTGGAAGCCGTTCACTTCTTCTCCTATCCCTACACCTCCCAGCTGGCCAAGGACAAGGTCATCGAGCTTGCCCGGCTGGTGACCAAATACTCCGGGCGGATGACCGTGAACGTGGTGTCCTTCACGGAGATTCAGGAAGCCATCCGGGACAACTGCCCCGAGGAGTTCTTTACCCTGATTATGCGCCGGTTCATGATGGAGATTGCCCAGCGTATTGCCAAGGGCGACGGCTGCGGCGCGCTGATCACCGGCGAAAACCTTGGTCAGGTGGCGTCCCAGACTATGGAGGCCATGACCGTCACCGGCGCGGTGGTGGACATTCCCATTTTCATGCCGCTGGTCGGCATGGACAAGAAGGACATTATTTCCATTGCCCGGGAAATCGGGACACTGGACACGTCGATCCTGCCCTATGAGGACTGCTGCACCGTCTTCACGCCGAAGCATCCCAAGACCAAGCCCACGCTGGGACAGGTCGTGAACGCGGAAAAGAAGCTGGACAGAGAAGCGCTGATCGCCCGCGCGCTGGAAAATGTGGAAAAGATCAAGGTGACGTACCATGATGAGCCTTTGCTGTGATGTGCTGAAAGCGCTTCAGGGGAAAACGCTGGTCACCGCCGAAAGCCTCACCGGCGGCGGCATCGGCGCGGCGCTGACGCAGGTTCCCGGCAGCAGCGAGGTCTACAAGGGCGGCGTCATCTGCTATACCAACTGGGTCAAGGAAAACATTCTGGGCGTGCCGGGAGAGATTCTGGCGCAGGACGGCGCGGTGTCTCTGCGCACGGCAGAGCATCTGGCTTCCGGTGCCCGGGCGCTGCTGAAAGCAGACGCGGCCGTGGCGGTCACGGGTCTGGCCGGCCCCGGCGGCGACGAATTCGGACACAGTGTGGGAACGGTTTTCATCGGCTATCAGGACGCGGCGCATTCCGACGCGAGGGAATATCACTTCTCCGGCGACCGGGAAGCGGTGCGGAATCAGACCATCGAAGCCGCACTGAGACTTGTTCTGGAGCATCAAAAGTAAAAAACCTCTGTTTTAATGGGTGGTCGTAAAACAGATAGTGGAGCGTATCAGTACAGATACGCTCCACTTCTCGTGCCGAAGTACAGCCCCTTGGCTCCTCCTCTGAGGGATGTCCACTTTTCAGGGATACCCCTCACCCTCCGTGTCCATTTTTATGGGTACAGTTTACTCAGCCACCTCTCCCAGAGGGAGAGGCAAGAGAGGTGCGATGCAAAGATAAAAATTATGCCCGCTGCTTTCAAAGCAGCGGGCATTTGCTGTGCTCAGGTCGGGTCGTAGTTGACGATGATGTCGTGTTCTCTCAGGGACGCGACGTCGGAAATGGGATTGCCGAACACGTTCACCTGCACCAGACAATAGCTGTCGGCGAGGGAATCAATGCTGCTGATCTGGTTGTAATCCATATAGATATAGGTCAGGGCTTCCATCTTGCTCAGATTGTCCAGACTGGTCAACGCATTGTAAGAGCCGTCAATGGTCTGAAGCTTGCAGCCCTCCGGCCATTCGGGGAGCGCTGTCACCTGATTGGAGGCAAAGCTGAACCGCTCCAGATTGACCAGCGTGGAGAGGGCGGAGATGTCCGTCAGGGTGTTGTTGGAGATATCCAGCTCAACCAGCGTCGTGCAGACGGAAATGGGAGAGACATCCGTCAGCGCGTTGTGGTTCACGGACAGACGGGTCAGCACCTGTAAGCTGCTCACGCCGTCCAGACTTGTGATCTGGTTGTTGTCAGCTACCAGCGTCGTCAGTCGGGCGCAGCTGGAAACGGGGGCGAGGGTAGTCAGGGCGTTGTAGGAAACGTCCAGCGTTTGCAGATTGCTCAGACCGTCCAATGCGTCGAGACTGGTCACGGCGTTGTGCTGGAGATTCAGCTCGGTCAGCGTGGTCATGGAGGACAGTACGTCCAGATTACGGATGGTGTTCTCGCCCAGATTCAGATAGGTAAGGCTCTTTGCGCCGGACAGCTTTTCGATGGTGCTCAGGCCGCATTCTACCATGCTCAGCTCGGTCAGGGCGGGAAGTCCCGCAATGACGGTCAGATCGTCCGGGCTGAACCGGCTGCCGCTGAGGTCAAGAGACGTAAGCTTGGTCAGAGAAGACAGGCTCTCAAGACTGTCGATGTCCTGATTGGCGATGGTCAGCTTTTCCAGATAGGGCATGAACGTCAGGTCGGTGTAGACCTTCGTGTCCTCGGGGACGGTGAATTCCGTGATCTGCCATAGCTGGCTGGTGTAGACGCTGTCGCCGTCTCTTGTGCCGGTCAGCTCCCGCAGAGCCGCTTCCACGGCCGGGTCGGCGAATTTGACTTCCTCAATGACGCCGGTCACAGTGTAGCCCAGAACCGTCAGGGGACTGACAAGGCCGTTATCGCCCACGGCGATGGCGTAAATGGTCGTCTCACCGGCGGGGAGGGTAATGGGGCTTTCGTAAACGGGGTCCTTCACGGAGGGGTATTCACCGTTGGTGGTGTAGTAGAGCTTCCCGGCGGCGTACAGGGTGACGTCGATATACTGGCTGTAGTAGCCCGGCTCGTAGTTGCTGATGGGGGCGTCAGGCCGCTGCGCTTCGATCTCGGCCTTGATATCCGGGTTCGTGATCTTGTCCAGCAGAGAGACGGCGTCCAGCAGTTTGTCCTGCTCCACGTAGGTCTTGCACAGGGCGGTGAACAGCTCGGCGCTGGGTTCGGAGTTGATGGCATTGGTCAGGGTGTACTCGGCTTTCGTGTAGTTGTCGTCGGCCTTATACAGGTTCGCCAGCTCAATGGCCACGTTCTCGTCGTGGTTGGAGAAGTTGTAGGCAAGGTCATAGAACCATGAGGACAGGCGGGAATTGCCGTGGAGGTCATTGTATCGAGCCTGGGTCAGCAGGAAATCCCGGGTGAACCCCCGGTCATAGGTAAACAGGTACCAGCCGATGCTGGCGATGATCAGCACCGCAAGCAGAAGCGGCACCAGAACGCGGATAAACTTCTTCATAAAACTGCTCCATTCCAATGGAATTTCAAGAAATTATACAACAAAACGGCGATAAAGTCAAGCATAGGGGGAAAAGTTGCGGTTTTACGGAACTTCCGGGAATAATGAAGCTGAAAACGGACGGCTTTGGACGCTTGACAGGGATGACAAAATATGCTATAGTAGCATAAAGTAATACTTTGCGGAGGAACTATGGAACAGCATACGATCATCCGTCTGACCGACAGACCGGAATATAAGGAATCCATGGCGCAGGGCGACGGGGAACCGGAGCCGACCAGACTGTACATCCGTGAAGCATAAAATTTCGGCTGCTGCGGTTTTCCGCAGCAGCCGATTTGTGTCATTTTGCCTGTTTCATGGAAAGGCTGATACGGTGGCGCTTTTCGTCCACGTTCAGGACGACCACTTTCACCACGTCGCCGACCTTGACCACCTCGCTGGGATGGCGCAGACGCCGGTCGCAGACCTCGGAAATATGCACCAGACCGTCCTGATGGACGCCGATGTCCACGAAAACGCCGAAGTCAATGACGTTGCGCACCGTGCCGGTCAGCTCCATGCCGGGCTTCAAGTCCTTCATTTCCAGCACGTCCTTGCGCAGAATGGGGGCGGGCAGCTCGTCACGGGGGTCGCGGCCGGGCTTGCTCAGCTCCTTTGCGATGTCAAGCAGTGTCGGCTCGCCCACGGCGCATTCCGCGGCGGCCTTGCTCAGGCCGTAGGCGTTCAGCTTTTCCGTCAGGGTGGAGAAATCGTCGCCCTTTTTGCAGCCCAGAAGGTTCAGCAGCGCCTTTGCGGCGGCGTAGGACTCCGGATGGACGCCGGTGTTGTCCAGAATCTCCTTGCTTTCGGGGATACGGAGGAAACCGGCGCACTGCTCAAAGGCTTTCGGGCCGAGCTTGGGAACCTTTTTCAGCTGGGCGCGGCTGGTGAAGGGGCCGTTTTCCTCCCGATAGGCGACGATATTCTTCGCCGTGGTGGCGGTCAGACCGGAAACCTGCTGCAAAAGGCTCCGGGAAGCGGTGTTGGCGTCCACGCCCACGGCGTTGACGCAGTCCTCCACCACAGCGCCAAGGGCGGCGTCCAGCTCCTTCTGGGGGCAGTCGTGCTGGTACTGTCCCACGCCGATGGCCTTGGGGTCGATCTTCACCAGCTCGGCAAGGGGGTCCTGCAGCCGCCGGGCGATGGACACGGCGGAGCGGAGATTGACGTCGTAGTCGGGGAATTCCTCCGCCGCAAGGGGAGAGGCGGAATAAACGGAAGCGCCCGCTTCGCTGACGATCATGTAGCTGGCCTCCGGGAAGGATTTCAACAGCTCTACGGTCATGGCCTCGGTTTCCCGGGAAGCGGTGCCGTTGCCGATGGCGATGTGCTTGACGCCGTATTTGCGCATGAGGACGGACAGGGAGGAAATGGCTTCCTGCTTTTTCCGCTCGCTGAAAGTGGGATAGACCACGGTGGTGGCCAGAACCTTGCCGGTGGCGTCCACCACAGCGACCTTGCAGCCGTTGCGGTATCCGGGGTCAAGACCCATGGTGACGAAGCCCTTGACAGGGGGCTGCATCAGCAGCGGCTTCAGATTCAGGGCAAAATTGCGGATAGCGCCCGCATACGCCCGGTCGGACAGGTCGCTGCGCACCTCCCGCTGGATGGAGGGGAAGATCAGCCGCTCATAGGCGTCCTCAGCGGCGGCGCGGACGAAGGCGGAGACCTGCATGGTGGGCTTCAAGGCGGCACGGCACACCAGCGCTGCGCCCTCATTGCCCGAGAGAATGACGTTGGGCTTGAGAACGCCCTCTTTTTCGCCCCGGTTCATGGCAAGGATCTGATGATCCAGCACCCGGGAGATGGGCTGGGAGAAATCGTAATAGAGCTTGTAAACGCCGTCGGCCTCCGCGTCCTCGGCGGCGGTGCAGGTCAGCATTCCCTGGCGCATCACCAGCTCCCGCAGAGACTTGCGGATGTCGGCGTCGTCGGAAAGATCTTCGGCAATGATGTCATTGGCACCCTGTAAGGCTTCCTCCGCGGAATTGACGCCCTTTTCCGGGTCGATATAGCTCTCGGCCAGCACGGCGGGGTCTTGTCCGTCCTGAGCGAAAATGGCCTCGGCCAGAGGCGCAAGCCCTTTTTCCCGGGCGATGGAGCCGCGGGTGCGGCGTTTCTGCTTGTAGGGGCGGTACAGGTCTTCCACCTCCGCCATGGTGGCGGCGCTGTCGATGGCGTCGGACAGCTCCTGCGTCAGCTTGCCCTGATTTTCGATGGACTTTTTTACCTCGTCCCGGCGCTCCTGAAGATTGCGCAGGTAGGTCAGGCGGGTCTCCAGATTCCGCAGCGTCGTGTCGTCCATGGCGCCGTGCATTTCCTTGCGGTAGCGGGCGATAAAGGGAATGGTGTTGCCCTCGTCCATGAGGTTCACCACATTCTGAACATATTCCAGCTTCTGACCCAATTCCTCGGCCAGAATTTCGGGGATCGATTTCATGTTTACTGCTCCTTTGCGATCGTTGGGTGGTGTGAAAGAGATGATCGGAAATTCTATCCCGGGAAGTATACCATGGATTTGAAAATCCCGCAAGTTTTTTCTTGACAATCTTTTCCCACCGCGCTATAATGTGCAAGTACCCCATGGGCCTGTAGCTCAGCTGGGAGAGCGTTCGGTTCGCATCCGAGAGGTCGAGAGTTCGAGTCTCTTCAGGTCCACCAAACATAAGAAATCCGAACCTTAGACCGCAATCGGTCAGAGGTTCGGATTTCTTGTTTTTCCCAATGATAGCCGCGACGGTTGGCAGACAAGGCGGGCAGGCACTGATTGTGCCTGCCCGCCTGTATAAATTTGGAGATTTCCCTTACGGCTTTGTGAGAATGGCGCTCACGTCTGCCGTGCTTTCGCCCAGGGTGAAGGTGACGGCCTTGGTGTCGTGGGTCAGGCGGTAGGCTTCGCCGCTTTCGCCCTTGCTCAGCAAATCTGAGAGCAGGAACGCGGACGCTGCGCCCTTGGTGACAAAGACGATTTTCTCCACGCCCTGCGACTTGAGGGTGCGAAGCCCGCTGAGCTTGCCCGTGAGAATGGCGAAGTCCTCGTCAACGGTGACGGTCAGCACGCCGCCCGTTTGCTCCGCCGTGTAGGTGATGTCCCTGCCGTCCCTGTCGGTCACGCGGTAGAGGGGGAGTTTTAACCGGCTTCCCTCATCCGGTACGGTGTGGGTTTCCCCGCACTGGTCATACCGCACACACTTTGCGGTTTTCGTGCCGTCACGCGCATAGGTCGCATCGTTGTTGGAAATATAGTCCTCAAAGAGATGCCCCAGCTTGCTGTCTGTGTCCGTTACCGTGTCTGTTGCCATACAGCCGCCTTCGCCGTAGCGCACGCACTTAGCTGTCTTGGTGCCGTCCTGTTCGCAGGTGGCATTGTTGTCAGAAACATAGTCCTCAAAGAAATGCCCCAGCTTGCTGTCCGTGTCCGTTACCGTGTCTGTTGCCGTACAGCCGCCTGTGCCGTAGCGCACGCACTTGACCGTCTTGGTGCCGTCCTGTTCGCAGGTGGCGTTGTTGTCGGAAACATACTCCTGCCCTGCAAAGCTGTGGTTCAGGGCGGGGATATCCTCGGTTCTTGTATGGGAGGAGCTGCTGCAGGTGTAAGTCCTGACCCCCTTTCCCGTGCAGGTGGCGGGCGTCGTCACCCTGCCGCTGTCCCATACAAAGTCTCCGGTGGGGTTGGTGACCGTTTTGTTGGGAGTTCCCGTCATGCCACTGCCGGGCGCGTAATATTCGATTTTTCCGCTGGGGTTCAGCGCGCAAATATCCGGCTCCACCTCTGCGCCGTCGGTGCCATAGCTGCCGCCGCCGCCGATGCCTGCGCCCGTTCCGTAATCTCCTTGGACTCTGCCGCCCCGCACCTTCAACTGTGCATTGCCGGAAACGGTGATGCCTTCGCCCTTGCCATATACTCCGCCGCCGATGCCCGCACCGCTCTTGCCGCCGCTGGCACTGACCTCGCCGCCGGAGATGGTGATGTCGCTGCCATCTCCTGTGTGGCCGCCGCCGATGCCCGCACCGCTCTCGCCGCCGATGGCGTTGACCTCGCCGCCGGAGATAGTGATGTTGCTGCCACTGCCGTGCTGTCCGCCGCCGATGCCTGCGCCGTTGAGGCCGTTGGTGGCCCCGACCTTGCCGCCGGAAATGGTGATGTTGCTGCCGTTGCCGCCGAGGCCGCCGCCGATGCCTGCGGCGGCGAGGCCGCCGATGGCGTTGACCCCGCCGCCGGTGATGAAGATGTTGCTGCCGTCCTTTCCGCTTCCGCCGCCGATGCCCGCACCTTGTTGGCCGCCCCAGGCGGTCAGCTTGCCGTTCTTGTCCTCGTCCGCAATGGTCAGGCTGCCGCCGTTGTTCTTTTCAAGGCCGGCATGCTCATAGCCACTCCTGAGCGTGCTTCCGCCGTTCAGCTCGATGCTGACATTGCCCTCGCCGGTGGTGGAAACGGCGGCCTTGCCCTTATCGCGCACGTCGATGTTCACACCGGAGAGTGTGACGCTTGCGGTCTGACCGCTTTCCGCGTTGATGGTGACGTTGTTTTCCTTAGAGGTTCCCGTAATGACGGGCGCGCTGTCCGGTACAGCGGCTCCGCCTCCCTGCCTGACCGTCTGCCCGCCGCTCTCGGCGTTTACGGTGATGTCGCCCTTGCTGATGTCCCAGGTCGCCGCAAGCGCCGACATGGGCATGCTGACGAGAAGCAGCAGCGCAAGGAGCGTTGATACGATGATTCTTCCCTTCATGTGCAAATGCCTCCTTTGTTGTTTTGATCGATCGCCTCGATTCCTTTTTTACGTACACACTGTTATGTTATCAGACAATTCGGATATTTGCAAGAGCCTGTTCGGGCAAAAATCTGCTTTTGATGCTCTCGCCGGATGCCTGCCAGTTTGCTGCTGGTATGTATAGAATTGCTCCTTTGTCATTTTTGCACCTCTTTTCGCTTTTTGCCTATATCACGCCGGAAAAGGGACGTTTCGGAGAATTACTTTCAAAACTTCCTATAAAGTTCGGAAATAAAGAAAAATCTGCCTTTTTACCGTATAGTTGTCTCGATATAATCCAACTGGGGATGAAAAAAAGGACGGCGGTAATTTACCGTCGTCCTTTTCTGGTAATTCCAAATTGCAGAGTAAAACCAAGCGCGGAGCCATTGAAAAGGAAAACGCCGAAATCCTTTAGAGATTTCAGCGTTTTTCCTTATTTGGTCGGAGTGTCGGGATTCGAACCCGAGGCCTCTTGGACCCGAATGACGCGCAATGCATCGCTAACGCCATGCAAGGGGGGGACGCTTGCTCTGCGTGGCTGCTTGGATTATGATTTTGGTTTGCGGGGCTGGATTACAGCCTAATGGACCAGACAGAAAAAGGAGCGGGACATGCGCCCCGCTCCTTGCATACTATCTTCCTTAGCCGATAACCGTCAGCGTTCCTTTGATTCGGGTGATTTCCTTCGTTTCGTAGTCTACGCCAATTACGGAACAGGTGTCGTCCGTCCAAATCGGCTCGACATCGAGGACAGACGTGCCATGGAGCCATGCAATGAAACAACCGATAGAATAACTGTCAAAGTAAAAATTAAAGTCATCGGTTCGGTCGTCAAATGTGTACTCTCTATCCATTTCAGCAGGTTCGCCCGGGGTGACTTCCTTTGTTGCAAGGTCATAAGTAAACCATCTGTAGTAGCCCCCTGCCAGGCGGTATTCAAAGGCTGCGTCCGCTACACCGACAACAATATGCGGTGCATCCTTCTTCCCGATGAGCACCCAACTATCAGGGCGAACCTCTTCAAGCTCACCAAAACTGTTATCGATTTCCTCACAGGTTGGCCGAAATTCCAGATAATCTGCCCAGTTATCCAAAGTTAGCTCCACCGTTTGCGCGGAGGATTCAGGATATACGGTAAAATCATTGCAGAGTATGGCATGCCATGGTGCTTCTTCCACAATACTGCTTTCCTCGGGAAGATACTTAAGGAGCAGACCGCCCTCGCCATGAGTTGCTTCATAGACGAACTTGGTTCCATCGGAATATGGCAGGATGAGTTTATTTCCCTCTGTTACATAGTCGGTAGGGGAAGATACCATCCAGGAGACGGGATCGTTAAAAGAAAAGGAACTTCCACCGACAGATGGATGGAAAAACAGGTTGTCGTCTGTTACCCAATAGCCTTTTAGTCCTTCTTCCCATGAAATGCTGGGCGTTGTGGTTTTTGCCTGTCCGCCGCTGACGGAATTTCCTTTGCTGCCGCAAGCCCCAAGGCTCAGGCACAGTGCCGCTGCCGAAAGCAGCGCAATCCATTTTTTCATTGTCCTTTACCTCTTCCTTTATAAGAAAAAACGCCTGAAAACTCTAGAACCTCAAGCGTTTTTCCCTATTATGGTCGGAGTGTCGGGATTCGAACCCGAGGCCTCTTGGACCCGAACCAAGCGCGATACCAAGCTTCGCCACACCCCGTTAACTCTGGTATTATAATGAATTATTTCCCCATTGTCAAGTGCCAACCGCCGCTTTTTCCGCCTGTCCGTATTTTTGTCACGCCGCGCTCATACACTTCCCCGAGGTGGTTTACATGAGTTACCGGGTAGAGTACTCTTCTTCCGGAATCAAAAGAACGCAAATCCGGCAGAGAAACGGCAGAGCCTTGTTGCTGACGGCAGTCTGCTTTCTGATTTTCCTGCTGATCGTCGGCGGATTCTGGCCGAAAGGGGCGCAGGCGCTTCGGGAGATGCTTCTCCCCGGCGACAGCGAGTTGACGGCGGCCGCGTGGGCGGAACTGACCCGGGAGCTGCACGCCGGGGCGCCGGTGAGCACCGCAGTGGAAAACTTCTGCCGGGAAGTTTTTGCGAATGCGGGACTTTGTCCGGGTTGACGTTTCCGCCTGCCTGATGGGCGCGTTTCTGCTGCTGACGCTGCCGCTGAACTGGCTTCTGTCCGCGCTGGCAGCGGCAGCGTTTCATGAGCTGTGCCACGGGGCGGCTATTCTGCTCCTTGGCGGGCGGATCTGGGGCGTTCGCATCAGCGCGGGCGGGGCGGTGATGGAGACGGAACCATTAAGCAGCGGCAAAGAGCTGGTCTGCGCTCTGGCAGGCCCCGCCGGAAGTCTGCTGCTGGTGCTTACTTTCCGAATGTTCCCACGGGTGGCGGTCTGCGCACTGGTGCAGGGGGCTTTCAATCTGCTGCCGGTGTTCCCACTGGACGGCGGGCGGGCGCTGCGCTGCGCTCTGGTGCTTTTTTGCCCGAAGCGGGCGAATCGCATTGCTGTTTGGACAGAATGGGGAACAATAGGGATATTGGGCGCTCTCGCGCTGACATTCACTTTTTATTGGAAGCTGGGGATGCTGCCCCTGACGGCGGTAACTTTGCTGGCAATCAAAGCATTCCTGCGAAAAAGACCTTGCAAACTGACACGGTTCGGGGTACAATAGGCGGAGAACGTTTTAATGAGGTATCACTATGACCGAACTGATGCAGCGCATTCTCCCCACCGTGCAGAAACCGGCACGCTACACCGGCGGAGAATGGGGCGAGATCAAAAAGGATTTGAAGGACGTCCGGGTACGCGTGGCCTTCTGCTTCCCGGACACCTACGAGATCGGCATGTCCAACTTAGGAATGCGTATCCTCTACGGCGTCATGAACGGGATGGACGGCGTGTGGTGCGAGCGCGTGTTCGCCCCCTGGGGGGACATGGAGCAGGCCATGCGGGACAACGCTCTGCCCCTGTGGGCGCTGGAAAGCCAGACCCCCGTCCGGGAGTTCGACATGATTGCCTTTACCATCGGCTATGAAATGGCGTACTCCAACATCTTAAATATGCTGAATCTGGCAGGCGTCCCCCTTCGCTCCAAAGACCGGCAGGGACTGAAAAACATTGTGTTCGCCGGAGGCGTCTGTGCCTTCAACCCGGAGCCGCTGGCGGACTTTATCGACTTTTTTTCCTTGGGCGAGGGCGAGGACATCACCGTGGAGATTTTGCAGCTCTACGACCGGGCAAAGGCCGAGGGGTGGAGCAAGGATGCTTTTCTCCATGAAGCCGCGAAAATCCCCGGCGTGTACGTCCCCAGCTTCTACCGCCACGAATACAACGCCGACGGCACCCTCGCCGCCATCGTGCCGTTGGAGGGCGTACCTCAAACGGTGACAAAGCGCATCATCGAAGACCTGGACAGCGCCTATTTCCCCACAAAAATGATCGTCCCGTCCACGGAGATTGTTCACGACCGGGCGAATCTGGAGGTGTTCCGGGGCTGCATCCGAGGCTGCCGGTTCTGTCAGGCGGGCTTCTCCTGCCGCCCGGTACGGAAGAAAAGCCCGGAAGTGCTGTACCGTCAGGCGGTGGAGACCCTTCGCGCTTCCGGAAACAACGAGATCACCATTTCCAGTCTGTCCACATCCGATTACCGGGGGCTGAAAGAACTGACGGACAAGCTGATCCCCTACTGCACGGAGAATAAGGTCAGCCTCTCCGTGCCCTCCCTCCGGGCGGACAATTTCTCCCGTGACCTGATGGAGCGGCTTCAGGCGGGCGGCCGGAAAAGCAGCCTGACCTTCGCCCCGGAGGCGGGAACCCAGCGCCTGCGTGACGTCATCAACAAGAATTTGACCGAGGATGAAATTCTGACGACCTGCGCCAATGCCTTCTCCGGCGGCTGGAACAATGTCAAGCTCTATTTCATGCTGGGTCTGCCCACAGAAACGGACGAGGACGTGCTCGGCATCGCGGAGCTGGTGTACAAGGTGATCCTGACGTGGAAGGAACACGCCGTGAACAAGAAACGGGGCCTTCGCGTTCACGTCGCCACGGCGTACTTTGTCCCCAAGCCCCACACGCCCTTCCAGTGGGAACAGCAGATCACGCCTCAGGAATATCTGCGCCGCTGCCGCCTGCTGAAATCCCATTTCTATTCCAAGTCCATCGAATACGACTATCACGCGCCGGATTTGAGCCAGCTGGAAGCGGTCTTTGCCCGTGGCGACCGCCGGCTGGGCACGGTGATCGAGGAAGCCGTGAAAAACGGCGCACGGCTGGACGGCTGGGACGAATATTTTGACTACGCCAAATGGCAGGACGCCTTCCGCAAATGCGGCGTGGACGGGGACTTCTACACCGTCCGCGGCTACGGCGAGGACGAGCTGCTGCCCTGGGACACCATCGACGTGGGCGTGACAAAGAAATTCCTGAAGCTGGAGCGAAAACGTGCCTACGAGTCGAAGATCACCCCGGACTGCCGCCACGGCTGCGCGGGCTGCGGCGCGGAAAGACTGCTGCGGGAGGTGTCGTGCGATGCTTAGAGCGCTGTTTCAGAAAACAGGCAACGCCGTGTATATCTCCCATTTGGATTTGATGCGGCTGTTCCAGCGATCATTCAAGCGGGCGGGACTGCCCCTGACCCACACGCAGGGCTTCAACCCCCGCCCCTCGGTGTCCATCGCCCTGCCCCTGAGCCTTGGCGTGGAAAGCCGATGCGAGCTGCTGGATTTTGAGTTGGAAACGGACACGTTTTCAAACGAGGATATCTGCACCCGGCTGAATCAGGCGCTTGTGGATGGCGTACACGTCCTCTCGGTGTACGCCGGCGGCGGAAAAATCAAGAATCTGGCGTATCTCGACTGCGCCGTGCTTCTGGAGTACGACGCGGGCGTGCCGCAGAACGCGGCGGAACAGATCGAAGCCCTGTTTTCCCGTGAGGAAGTGACCGTGGAAAAAAAGGGTAAAAAGGGCGTTGTGGAGCAGAACATCATCCCCATGATACGAAAGATTTCTGCCGCACCGGCGTCGGACAACGTTCTGAAGCTTGAGGTGCGGGTCTGCTGCCAGAATCCGTCCCTGAATCCCATGCTGCTGGGCGCCGCCGTAAACCAGTATCTTCCCGACCTCGCGCCGGATTTTATCCGGTACAGCCGGGTGGAAATCTATGATACCAACGAAACCATTTTCAGATAAGGAGTAACGTCAAATGGAAGAATATATTCTGGAAGAATGCCCCATCTGCCGGGGCGCGGGTCTGCTCATGCACGAGGGCGGCTGGAACGTACAGGTGGAGTGCGCGGATTGCAGCGCCCACACCGTGTACGTGGAATACGAGGACGAGGACGAGAAGGCCGAAGCCGAGCGGAAGGTCATCCACCTGTGGAACATCGGCAAGGTGATCACCAGTGAGCGCGGCGAGTGAGACTGCGGCGCTCCTACGCCGCCGGATTGCCCAGGTCAGTGAGTTTGCCCCCGGTTCCGTCGGGGACATGCTGCATTTTGAACTGCTGGAATGCGACCCGGAAGCGGGGGACTATTTTCTCTCCTGCCGGACGGAAACATGGATGCGCAACCCCGCGGGGACGCTTCACGGCGGTCTCGGCGCGACGGTGCTGGATCAGGCGATGGGACTGATCCCCTACTGCCTGAAAACGGAAGCCGGGATCGCGCCCACCGTGCAGCTCAGCGTGAACTACCATCGCCCTCTGAATCCGGGGGCAGAGGTGGTAATCAAGGTGCATGTGGTTTCCGTATCCAGAAGCCTGATAACCCTGTCGGCAGAGGCCCGGTCAAAAGAAAACCCGGAAAAACTGTGCCTGTCCGGCACGGGGCTGTACCTCTGGAAACCGGCGCAATGAGGTCGCTCAGACGCCGCCGCGAAAAAATAATAAAAAAAGGAAAAATAATGGTTGCATTTTTCGAGAAGGTGTGCTAATATATTCAGGCAGTCGAGAGACGCAATCAAAAATCCGGGTGTGGCGAAGTTTGGTATCGCGCTTGAATGGGGTTCAAGAGGCCTCGAGTTCGAATCTCGACACTCGGACCAGAATGCCGTGAAATTCGTATGAATTTCACGGCATTTTTCCATCTTTTCCAATCTATCCAAAAAGAGCAGAAGTCGAATTCTGACTTCTGCGCTTTTCTATATTTTTTGATGTGTCCCGTCCGGCGCTGCCTTGAATACCGGGCAGCTTCCGGTTATTGTTTATTTTCCGTCCCATACAGTCCGCAGTTGTGCAGGAAAGCAAGAACCAGTCTTTCATACTCCGTCCGCGCCATAACGATAGACCGGGCGTGGTCTGCATTCTCGAAAAGATGCAGCTCGCTGTTGGGATTTACGCAGGCTTTGTGCAGCATTTCACTGTGGGTATACGGAATTAAATTGTCGCTTTTTCCGTGCATCAGGCAGATCGGTACGTTTTTTCCTTGCACCGCCGCAATCGGGCAGACGGATTCCACGTCGTAGCCGTATTTTCGCTTCGCGCGGCGGCGCAGAATCGGCCAGATCAGGCCAATGGGAATGTGCAGATTGCGCTTTAACCACTGGGCAAAAAGCAGCTTGCTGTCCGCGAAGGGACAGTCCGCAATCACAAAATCCGGCGTCTCGTACTTAAGCGTCAGAAGCGCGGTGGCCGCACCCATGGATTCGCCGTGCAGGCCGATGACGCAGTCCTGACCGAATATCTGCCTGACATAGGCGATGATGGCGGCCACGTCCCGCGCTTCGTTCTGCCCAAGGGTGCAGAAGTCTCCCGTGGATTCACCGAAATAGCGTTCGTCAAAAATCACAGTGCTGAACCCGGCGCGGTAGAAAATATCCGCATATTTGAGGTCGGAATACCGGTTCACGGTGTGCCCATGACAGATGACCGCCACTTTGCGGGGCGTTCCGGAGTCGGCCGGATTCATCATGTACTCGCCGGAGATGTCCGCGCCCGCACAGTGGAGGACGAAGGGCGTCCGCTGCCATTTTGTTTCATATGCTTCGATGCAGTCGGAAAAGCCATTTGTCGTTTCCAGCGCTTTGACGTAATCGACGTCGTAGCGCACCGGCTTTACGACCATCTGAAGACACTTTTCCGCAATCAGCGCCGAAAGAGCGAAAACTGCCAGCAAAAGCAGCGCCGCGATCATGCACCAAATCAACGTACCGGCTCCTTTGCTTCCCGCGCCCGGCGCTGCCGTGCGGCGAAGAACAGCGGCACAAAGGTCGCCAGAACCAGCAGTGTGGAGATCAAAAACAGGACGTGAGTGGGAAGATACGCTGCAAATCCGTTGGAATCCAGAATCTGTCCGTTGTTTTTGATGATGGGATTGGCAATGAACGGCGATACGATCCACGGAATGAGGACGAAGAAAACGATGCGGAAGCCCTCAAACTGCCCCTTGGACTCCTCTGGGAAAAGCTGCTTCATCCAGACGGAAGTCACCTGCATGAACATGATATAGCCGCATCCGAAGAAGAACAGGCCGATCAGCAGCGACCAGTTCCAGATGGTGCTGGGGTCAACGTTTTCCGGACGCCCAAAGAGACCAACGATCCCCACGCCGACAAAGCTGAGCAGGACAGCGATGGACGTGGCGAGGACAAATTTGTTTTTGCTCAGGATCTTGGAGGCGGGGACGACCGAAAGCATACCGACGATCAGAGCGATGCCCTGAATGATTCCGATGCTGTCGGCGCGGAATCCCAGATAATAGATCATGTAATTTCCGATATGGGGATAGTACACGTTGAAGGCGATGAAATACACGGTCAGCACGAGGAAAACCCAGACAAGCTCTTTCATTTTGATCAGCTCACGGAAATTGAACGCGCTGAAAAGCTGCTTTCCGAAGCGGCCATTTTTGCTGGGCTTGAGCTGCGGGGCGTCCTTCATAAAGAGGATCGCCGCGATTCCGAACAGAATTACGAAACCGCCCATGACCACGAACAGGCGCATATAATTGTCGCTGCCGCCGATGAGCATACCGCCGGCCACCGTGCCGACGATGGTGCCGATGATGGGCTGGGTGGCAAGGGCGGCGCCGATGGAACCGCGGTTCTGCTCAGTCATCATGTCGTTCAGCCATGCGTTGTAGCCCGCGTCATTGCCCATGGAGCCGAAGAAGGACATCAGCGCGTCGGCACAGACAACAGCCGTCGCCGCAAGCATCAGAACCTGCGCGGAACTCGCAGGCTGGCCGCCGGTGATCCATTCCGTCGTGCCGAACAGGATCGTGAAGATGCCCCAGAGGATGTACCCGATGCCGATGAAATTCTTCCGCTTTCCCATCCGGTCGGACAAGGTTCCGAACAGGAAGGTTGCGATGGTAGTTGCGATGGCCGAAATGGCGACCATCCAGGAAATGATGGTGGGGTCTTTGGCGATTTTGGCGTATACGAAGGTATTGAACCATTGGTTTTCGATGTTCCAGCACAGCTGCCCCACAAGACCGAGACCCCAGACAAGTACCCAGAAGCGGATATCCCGTGTGCGTTTTTTCTCCATTTCGGATTGCCCCTTTTCGTTTGTATGTGGGTTTATTGTATTTTATAAAAGTAAGGTTGTCAATAGATTCCTTTTTGGGTAAAATGACGTTTCTGATTTCCGCAGAATCGGGACAAAAAACGCCGGAATCACGGGGATTCCGGCGTTTTCGTCGATTTATGTAGAAGAAGCGCAGCCGGCAGGGGATTCATCCAGCTGCCTGACCGTAATGGAGGATACCCTGTGGGCGTCCAGCTCGGAAACCGTGATCTCCAGATGCTTCGTGGTGAAGGACTCACCCTTGACCGGCACCTTGTTCAGCTGCTCCATGACCCAGCCGCCTACGGAGACGCTGTCGGATTTCAGTTCCACGTCAAAGAACTCCATGAAGTCCTCCAGACTGACGGAACAATCGACCCGGTAGAGGTTTTCACCCAGCTTTTCAAAATCCTCCTCAACTTCGTCGTGTTCATCCCAGATCTCACCTACCAGCTCTTCCAGAATGTCCTCCATCGTAACGATTCCCAGCGTGCCGCCGAAATCATCGACCACGACCGCAATGTGGGATTTCTGGTGCTGGAGCATCTTCAGAATGTCCCGGATTTTGGTATGCTGGTAGACGAACAACGGCTCCGTCATGATCTGGGCGATGGGCTGATCGGTCATTTTGCCGTTGATATAGAAATCCTTCTGATGGAGAACGCCCACGACCTGATCGATGGTATCCCGGTAGACAAGCAGCCGGGAGAACCGGGACTGGGTAAAGGCTTTTGCGATTTCCTCGTGGCTCTCGTTGATGTCCACGGCTTCCAGCTCGATCCGGTGGGTCAGAATTTCCGCCGCCGTCAGGTCGCCGAACTCCAGAGCGTTTCGCAGAAGCTCGCCCTCGTTCTCGTCAATGCCGCCGTCATGCTCCACGTCCTCCATAAAGAGAAGCAATTCTTCGTGGGACATTTTGGCGCTGCCGTCCGTCTTGATGAAGCGGGAGATGAACTTTTTGCACTGGGTAAAGAGGAAATTCAGGGGCGTCAGCACCCAGATCCACAGGCGGATGAACGGCGCACTGAACATGGCAAAACGCTCCGGGGCGTCCTTTGCGATGCTCTTGGGGGTGATCTCGCCAAAGAGCAGGACGACGAGGGTCACGACCACGGTGGAGATCGTCGCGCCCACGTCGCCGTAAAGCTCGACGAACAAAAGCGTACCGACGGATGCTATGGTAATGTTTACGATGTTATTGCCAATCAGAATGGTAGAGATCAGCCGGTCGTAATTCTCGGCAAGCTTAAGGGCCAGCGCCGCCCGTTTGTTTCCGTTGTCGGCGAGAACCTTCAGCCTGGTTTTGTTCAAAGAAGAGAATGCCGTTTCCGTTGCGCTGAAATAGGCAGACATGGCAAGACAGACTGCCATTGCGAAAATGCTTCCAATGTGATTCATACAAAACTCCTTTTTCTGTTCATATATTGTCGGACAAGATCACACGCCTATACTCTGTATCGCAGGAGCGGGCGAAGATGTGCCATATAGGAACAGGGAATGCAGGAGTAATTGTCAGCACCGTCGCTGCTGTCGGATTCCACGGTCTTTCCTCCTTCCGTTATCATGAAATGAACCGCATAGGTTTGCCGTTCATTATAGCATGGTTATGGCTAGGATTTGGTAAAGAAATTTACAGCGACGCGGAATGCGACGATAAAATGGGAAATGGTGGGGAATAATGGCGGTCGCCCATAAAAAAGGATATGAAAAAGTTTCTCTTATAAAGAAAGATCGTTTGGCTGTACACGCCGTCTTCCGGAATTTGGGATATTTGAATATTGACAGAACCGGTCTTTGCGTGTAGAATGACGACAACCGAATAGAAAAGCGATGACGAAGACGGATTTGATCGTACAGCCGATAGAGAGCCGGGGAGGGTGGAAGCCCGGTGAACTGCCTTCAAAATCCCATCCCTTCCGAGCCGGAGTTCTCCAAAGCAATGCAAGTAGGGTCTCCCGCGTGGACTGCGTGAGTGTCTAGGGCTTGTTGGAGCCTGAAAGAGGTGCGCTTGTGCGCGCAATTTGAGTGGTACCGCGGGTATTTTATGACTCGTCTCAAAGAAATTTGAGACGAGTCATTTTTATATTCAATTCAAAAAAAGAGGTACGGGAAATGAAACTGAGTAAAAAAAGTCTGCTGGTGGTCAGTGTTATGCTGTTTGCCCTGTTTTTTGGGGCGGGCAACCTGATTTTTCCGCCGTTTCTGGGACAGAACGCCGGGGAGAATACCCTTCCGGCCATGATCGGGTTCCTCGCGACGGCGGTGGTGCTGCCGGTGCTTGGCGTGGTGGTGGTCGCGCGGTTCGATGGGCTGGAAAAGCTGGGAAAACAGGTGGGGGCGCGGTTCGCACTGGTGTTTACCGTGCTGATCTACCTGTCCATCGGACCGGGACTGGGAATTCCCAGAGCCGCTTCCGTTCCCTTTGAAATGGCGGTGGCGCCCTATCTGCCGGAGGGGAGCAATCCGGCGCTGTGGATGGCGGCCTATTCTCTGGGGTTTTTCCTGATCGCCCTGTGGCTGTGCCTGAATCCCGGAAAGCTGGTTGATCGGATCGGCCACGGGCTGACCCCGGCGCTGCTGGCGCTTCTGACGCTGCTGTTCGTCAGCTTCCTGTTCCGGGGAGAGACCAGCGTCGCAGCGGCACAGGGGGGCTATCAGGAGGCGGCGCTGCTCAAGGGATTCACCGAGGGCTACAACACCATGGACACCATTGCCGCACTGAATTTCGGGCTGGTGATCTCCGCGACGCTGGGGACCTTCGGCCTGACGGAGAAAAAGGACAAGATGCGCTATACGATTCTGGCGGGGGTGCTGGCCGGGTCGATTCTGGCGGTGGTGTATGCCATGCTGTCCTACATGGGCATGTGCAGCTCCGGCGTTTACCCGGTTCAGGAAAACGGCGCGTGGACGCTGCGGTGCATCGTCTATCAGGTGTTTGGCGGCACCGGGGCAGTGCTGCTGGCGGCCATCTTTACGCTGGCCTGCCTGACCACCTGTGTCGGACTTATCAACTCCATTTCCCAGTATTTCTCCACCCTTTTCCGGAAGATCTCCTATCGGGCGTGGGTGTATATCATCACGTTTTTCTCGTTCCTCGTGTGCAATCTGGGGCTGAGCATGATCCTGAGCATTTCCATCCCCATCCTGAACGCCATTTATCCCGTATCCATTGTGCTGATCCTGCTGGGACTGAGTCACGATTTGTGGAAGTGGAACCGGTTCGCCTATCCCATGACGGTGGCGGGAACCGCCGCGGTCAGCATCGCTTTTGCGCTGGGCGACGCGGGGTTGCCGCTGGGCGTTCTGGGGCAGCTGCTGCACAGGCTGCCGCTGTACCGGCTGGGCTTCGGCTGGGTCTGCGTGGCGGCGGGAATGCTGCTGCTCAGCTTCGGGGTGAACGCTCTGCTCCGCAGGGCACACGCGGCGGAGGAATGCGTGTCAAAATGATTTGCCTGTTGGCTGGACGATGTTGACAAGAAGGGGTATTGAAGCTGCGAAAAGACAATACTCTTTCCGCAAATCAGCCTTGACATTGCCCCTGTGTGGTTGTATGATTCCCACAGATACAAAGAAAGGGGCCTTTCTTATGCCAAAATGGTTGGATAACGCTGTATTTTACGAAATTTACCCCCAGTCGTTCCTTGATACCAATGCCGACGGTATCGGCGATTTTCAGGGGATCATCAATAAGCTGGATTATATCCGGGGGCTGGGCTGCAACGCGCTGTGGATTAATCCCTGCTTCCTGTCGCCCTTCGGCGACGCGGGGTACGATGTGGCGGATTATTACCGCGTCGCGCCCCGGTACGGCACGAACGAGGATCTGAAGCGTCTGTTTGCCGAGGCGCACAAGCGGGAAATGCACGTGCTGCTGGATCTGGTGCCGGGGCATACCTCCGTGGAACACGAGTGGTTCCGGGAATCCATGAAGGCGGAGCGGAACGCCTACACCGACCGCTACGTATGGACGGACAGCGTCTGGGAAGCACCGGAAAATATGGGTTGCCTGCGGGGCATTTCCCAGCGGGACGGCTCCTGCGCCATCAATTTCTTCACCTGCCAGCCCGCGCTGAATTACGGCTACTATAACCGCACCCGCCCATGGCAGCAGTCTCCCGACGACGAAGGCCCCAAGGCCACGCTGAACGCCATGATGGACGTGATGCGCTTCTGGCTGGGTCTGGGCTGCGACGGCTTCCGGGTGGATATGGCGGCCAGTCTGGTGAAGAACGACCCGGACAGCCTGGGCACCATCGCCCTGTGGCAGAAAGTTCGCGCGTTTCTGGATGCGGAATTCCCGGAAGCGGCCATGGTCTCCGAGTGGGGCGAGCCGGAAAAGTCCCTGCGCGGGGGGTTCCATATGGACTTTCTGCTCCACTTCGGCCCCTCCCATTACAACGACCTGTTCCGGTGCGAGGAGCCTTATTTCTCCGACCGGGGCGTGGGCGACGCGTCGGCCTTCGTGGAAAAGTATCTGGAGAGCCGGGAGCGGGCAGGGAAGGACGGCCTGATCTGTATTCCCTCCGGCAACCACGACATGACCCGCCTCGCAAAGCACGTGGAGGGGGACGAGAAGAAGTTGGCCTTTGCCTTCCTGCTGACCATGCCCGGTGCGCCGTTCATTTACTACGGCGACGAGATTGGTATGCGCTACGTGGAGGGGCTGACCAGTGTGGAGGGCGGCTATGAGCGCACCGGCGCCCGCAGTCCCATGCAGTGGGATAACGGGGTGAACGCGGGCTTCAGCGCCGCGCCTACGGACAAGATTTACATTCGGCAGGACCCCGCGTCCGACCGTCCCACGGTTGCTGGGCAGCTGGATGATGAGGCATCTCTGCTGAATCACGTCCGCCGCCTGATTGAACTGCGGCAGGCGCACAGTGCCCTGCAAAGCCGGAGCGGGATCACCTTCGTCAGCGACGGCGCGCCGAAGCGGCCGCTGGTTTACAAGCGCGGAAACGACGAGGAAACGCTGCTGGTCGCCATCAATCCCTACCGGGAGGAAGTGTCCTTCCGGCTGGACAGGACGCTGGGCGGCGCGCTGTACACCTTCGGCGGCGAGGCCGCGCAGAAGGGAGAGGCGGTCACGCTGCCCCCGGTAAGCGCGGGCGTCTACGGGCTTAAATGAATTTCACTGCCCCGCCGAAAACCGGCGGGGCAGGAATTCCCGAAAAAGGGAAATTTACGCTTGACAAATCGGGTTTCCTGTAGTATTATAACCGGGCTGGACAGATAGCACCGTGATGGAGAAGTCGCGTAGCTGGCCGAGCGCGCACGATTGGAAATCGTGTATACCCCAAAAGGGTATCGAGGGTTCAAATCCCTCCTTCTCCGCCAACAAAATTCCGGGTTTTGCCTTCAAAACAGGCAGAACCCGGAACTTTTTCTTTATTTATGCAGATTCACAGAAAAATATTCCGGAAAAGAGGGGCACTATGTCGGGAAAATCCATTTTCATACAGGCGATCGGCCTTTTCGGGACGGTTTTGTTTTTCCTGTCGTACCAATGCAAAAACAACCGGACGCTGTTCCGCGTCCAGTTCGTTTCCTACTTGTGCTACACAGTACATTTGCTGATGCTGGGCGCGATCACCGGCGGGATCAGCTATGTTCTGAACACGGTTCGTTCCTTTTGCCTGGGCAGCAGAAGCCACTTTCTAAAGGGGAAAATCATATGCGCCGCGCTGTGCGTCATGCAGGTGGCGGCGCTGATCTTCACATGGGACGGCTGGTGGTCGATTCTGCCGGTGGCCGCGAATATTGCGGCCACGGTCGGCGGGTATACGTACAATCCGCGGAAAATCCGTCTCGTTGGGATGCTTGTCAATTCGCCGCTGTGGATCATTTATGATGTAATTATTGGCTCATGGGCGGGGATCCTGGACGAGATCGTCACGGAAATATCCATGATCGTATCCATTTTCCGCTATGGATGGAAGAATCTGGATTCTGTCAGCGACCAGTGAGGCTTTTCCTAACGAATTCTTAAATAAAATTATGATGACAAACTCTGCGGGATATGGTATATTCTCAGTGAAAAAACCGGCAAAGGAGTATCGTCCATGGGGTATGATTATCTGGTCGTGGGGGCAGGGCTGTTCGGCGCTGTCTTTGCACGGCAGGTGAAGGCGGCGGGGAAATCCGTGCTTGTGATCGACCGGCGGAGTCACGTCGGCGGCAATGTGTATACCGAGGAAATCGAGGGAATCCAGGTACATACCTACGGCGCCCATATTTTCCACACCAACGACAAGACCGCGTGGGAGTATGTCAACCGGTTTGCGGAATTCAACCGCTACACCAATTCCCCGGTGGCGAATTACCACGGGGAGCTGTACTCCCTGCCCTTCAACATGTATACCTTCAATAAAATGTGGGGTGTGACGACTCCACAGCAGGCGGAAGCGGAGATTGCCCGTCAACGGAAGGCCGCCGGGATTGCGGAGCCGAAGAATCTGGAGGAACAGGCCATTTCCCTCGTCGGCACGGATATCTACGAAAAGCTGGTGAAGGGCTACACCGAAAAGCAGTGGGGGCGCCCCTGCAGGGAGCTTCCTGCCTTTATCATCAAGCGCCTGCCTGTGCGCCTTACCTTTGACAATAACTACTTTAACGCCCGGTTTCAGGGCATTCCCATGGGCGGCTACACCCAAATGGTGGAGAATATGCTGGATGGCGTCGAGGTGCGGCTGAATGTGGACTATCTGGAGCACAGAGCCGAGCTGAACGCGCTGGCGGACAAGGTCGTTTACACCGGCTCTATTGACAGCTATTTTGACTATTGCTTCGGCCCTCTGAGCTACCGCTCCGTCCGGTTTGAGACGGAGGTGCTGGATATGCCGAATTTTCAGGGCAACGCCGTGATCAACTACACCGACCGGGAGACGCCCTACACCCGCATCATCGAGCATAAGTTCTTCGAGTTCGGCACCCAGCCGAAAACTGTGGTGTCCCGGGAGTACAGTTCCGAGTGGAAGCCGGGGGTGGAGCCGTACTATCCCGTGAACGATGAAAAGAACAACGCCCTGTATGGAAAGTACAAGGTGCTGGCGGACGGGGAAGAGAAAACCATTTTCGGCGGCCGGTTGGGGGAGTACCGCTATTACGACATGGACGCGGTAATCCTCCGGGCGCTGAGCCTTGCCAAATCAGAAATCGAAGGAGAAAGATAAATGAAGCTTCTGACGGTCACAGTACCCTGCTACAATTCTCAGGACTATATGGAAAAGTGCATCCAGAGCCTCCTGCCCGGGGGAAACCGGGTGGAGATCATCATTATTGATGACGGCTCCAAGGATAACACCGGAAAAATCGCCGACGAATATGCCCGGAAATTCCCGGACATTGTGCGGGCCATCCATCAGGAAAACGGCGGACACGGTGAGGGCATCAATCAGGGCTTGAAGCACGCTACCGGCACCTATTTCAAGGTCGTGGACAGCGACGACACCCTCAGCCCCGATTTCCCCAAATTTCTGGACGCTCTTGAGGAATGTGAGCGGCAGGGCGGCGTGGATATGGTAGTGACAAACTACTACTACGTCCATTCCGACGGCGACGGGGATCGTTCCATCAACTATTCCGCCGTGTTGCCGGAGAACCGTATCTTCACATGGGAGGATACCAAACCCTTCCGGGTATACCAGATGCTCACCATCCATTCCAGCACTTTCCGCACCGAGATCATGCGTAAATGGGAGCAGCCGCTTCCCAAACATGTTTTCTATGAGGACAACCTGATGATCTATCAGACGATGCCCTATGTGCGGAAACTGTACTACCTCAACGCAGACCTTTACCGCTACTGGATCGGCCGGCCGGATCAGTCGGTGCAGTCTGCCGCTCTGGCCAAGCGCCACGCAGATCAGATCCTTGTGACGGAACGGTGCTTCACCACCTGTCACTTGGACGACATCACCGAACCCCGGCTGAAACGGTACATGAAGCACGACCTGTTCATGATGTTCGGCATTTCCATTCTCACGACCCGGCTGAACAAGTCCGCCGAGACGGATGCCGAGCTGAAAAAGATGTGGGAGACCTGCATGGCCTATGACCCCAAGTGGGCGAACTACTTCCGCAAGCGCACGCCGCTGCTGTTCATCAGCGTGCCGGGGCGTGCTGGGCAGGAATTTGCCGGGAGCTTTTACCGGTTTGCCAACAATGTGGTGCGGTTCAATTAAATAAAGAATAGCGCAGGAGCGGCGGGTTTACCGGCTCCTGCGTTTTTTTGTCAGAATTTGGCGTATTCCCAAATGGTTACAAATGTGTTACAATTGCTGTGCATATATGCAAGAAAACAGAACGAGGTGATTGTTATTCGACGAATTCTGACTTGTACTGTATCGGTTCTGCTCCTTTTGGGAGCGTTCCTTCTGCCGATGCGGGCTGAGGCGGCCACGGCGGATTCCAAAGCCGGTGTCGTGACGACTGCTTCCGGGAAGCTGAACGTGCGAAGCAGCCCGTCCTCCAGCGCAGCGGTGGCCGCGTCGCTGAATAAGGGAAGCTATGTTACGCTGATCTCCAAGTCCGGCGACTGGTGGAAGGTGGAATACGCAAAAGGGAAGTACGGCTACTGCCACGCGGGCTTCATCACGGTGACGGAGGGGACCCCGGTATCCGTGGCGGTAAGCAGCGGCACGCTGAACGTCCGCAGCGGGGCGGGGACGGCCTATGGAAAGGTCGGCACCCTCAGCAAGGGGGAAACGGTCATCCGTCTGTCCACTGCGAACGGATGGAGCCGCGTCCTTTACGGCGGAACGAAAACCGGATACGTCAGCGCGCAATATCTGTCCGGAAACTATGCTTCAGTGTCCCTGAACGTGCCGAATTTCAAGCAGACGGACGCCCGCTGGGCGGATGTCCGGATCGGTACATCCGGGAAGACCTTTTCTCAGATCGGCTGCGCCACAACGGCGGTGGCAATGATGGAGTCCTTCCGCACGGGAAGAACCATCTACCCCGACGCTATGGCGAAGGAGCTTACCTATACGCCATCGGGCAGTCTCTATTGGCCGAGCCACTATACGGCGGTTACGGACGGTTCCGGATATCTCAGTACCGTTTATGGTAAGCTGAAGCAGGGAAAACCTGTCTTACTCGGCGTCAGCAATGCCTATGGCGGTCAGCACTGGGTGGTGGTCACGGGGTATACCGGGGGAAGCAGTCTGACAGCGTCCGGATTTACCATCCGCGACCCCGGTTCCAATTCCCGGACGAACTTGCAGCAGCTGCTGAATGTGTATCCTTCGTTTTATAAGTTCTTCTATTACTAAGGAACCTCTGAATAAATCGTCTGCGGCTGTGAGCGGATCTTTTTCGCCCACTCTTCGGTATCGAAAACGGGAAATACATACAGTATTCCTCCGTTTCCGATACCTCGACTGGCCGAAAAATCTCTCGCTCACAGCTCTTGCCGATTTAATCAGAGGTTCCCTAAAAGTGTGGGGTTGGCAATGTCTGCCAACCCCACTATTCAATGTGATTTTTCAGCCATTCAAGAAGCCCATGGTCATCCATATCACCGGCGGCAACGCGGAGAATGACGGAAATCAAATCGTCATCTTCGTAGGAAAGTGTGATGCTGTTGATGTCCAGAAATACGAGCATGGCGTGAGTTCCGATGCGTTTGTTGCCGTCCACGAAAGGGTGATTGTGAATGAGTCCATAACCCAGACGGGCGGCTTTTTCGAGAATTGTGGGGTAGAGCTCCTGTCCGCCGAAGGCTTGCAGCGGCGTGTTGACTGCGGAGTCCAGCAGACCTTCATCACGCAGCCCATCCATGCCGCCGGACTGCGCGATCAGCATGGAATGCAACATCAGAATTTGACGCCTACTGAGAAGCTTCATTTTGCCAGTTCCTCATATACATGCGTGTTGCGCTGCATGAGCTTCGCGGAGGAAGCAAGCACATCGTCGTCGGCTGCCGCCTGCATGGTGTCCGCTTGGTTGAATTCGTAGATGATATACCGGGGCGTGTTGTTTTTCATAATAACGGCGGAACCATACTGGTCAACCAGTCGGGCAACCTTTGAGAAATTCTGATTGGCTACGGAGATGGGAACGATGGTATTGGTATCAATATTCATGGCAATGCCTCCTTTGTTATTAGTATACTCAAATATTAGGATAAAATCAACCTATTTTTGATATCTGTTTATACGAAAAAGACGCGGTCGTGTCGGCCGCGCCTTTTGTCAGTATATAAATTACAGCAGCGGGATCCCGGCCTTTGCGCAGGCGTCCACAGTTTCGCTGTCCCATACGCTGGACTGTACTTCGCCGATGTGGGCGCAGCCCATCATCAGCATGGACAGACGGCTCTGGCCGATACCGCCGCCGATGGTCAGGGGCAGCTCGTTATTCAGCAGCATCTTGTGGAAGGGCAGCGTCCGCCGGTCGTCGCAGTGGGCGAGGGTCAGCTGGCGGTCGAGGGATTCCGCGTCCACACGGATGCCCATGGAGGAAACCTCAAGCGCTCGGTTCAGCGTTTCGTCCCAGAAGAAAATGTCGCAGTTCAGATTCCAGTCGTCATAGTCGGGGGCGCGGCCGTCGTGGGGCTTGCCGGAGCGGAGAAGCCCGCCGATCTGCATGACGCAGGCAGTCTTATGCTCCCGGACAAAGGCGTTTTCCCGCTGGGAACCGGTTTCCAGACCGGGATACATGTCTTCCAGCTCCTGCGCGGTGATGAAGGTGACCTCCCGGCTCAGCTCGGTGCGCAGCTGGGGGAAGCGAACGTGCAGGCGGTCGTTGGTGTCGCAGATAGCACCCACGATGGCGCGGACAATGAGCTTCAGGAAGTCCAGATTCCGGTTTTCCCGGGTAATGATCTTCTCCCAGTCCCACTGATCGACGTAGATGGAATGGATGTTGTCCAGCGCTTCGTCCCGGCGGATGGCGTTCATGTCGGTGTACAGGCCGTTTCCAACGGTAAAATTGTAGCGCTTGAGGGCAAGGCGCTTCCATTTTGCCAGAGAATGCACCACCTGAGCGTCCATGCCCACGGCGGGAATGTCAAAGGCCACAGGCCGCTCGTAGCCGTTCAGGTTATCGTTCAGGCCGGAGCTTTCGGTGACGAACAGGGGCGCGGAGACGCGCTTCAGGTTCAGCGCCTTGGAAAATTCCTGCTGGAACGTCTCCTTGATGTAGGCAATGGCCCGCTGGGTGTCGTAGGCGTCCAGCACCGGCTTGTAGTTTTCGGGAATGTAAATTTTGTTCATAAAACGGCATCCTTTCACGGGAAACAATATGCGTCCATTGTATTCTTTTTTTCGGAAAAATCAAGAGGGATTGTTTTGCGCTATCCCTGCCGCGAAACGTCCGCGCCGGAGTATTGGTACAGCCCCTTGGCTCTCCCTCTGGGAGAGCTGTCACCGAAGGTGACTGAGAGGGTATTACGCCTAGTTTACCCTCTCTGTCCTTGCTTTGCTCGGCCACCGCTCCCATAGGGAGAGGGAAGGGGCGCTGGCATTAGAACAGGCACAGCGGATTATCCCGCTGTGCCTTTCACTATCTGATGCACCCCGCCCATTCCGGCGGTGGCGGCAGTTATGCTTTCGGCGCAAGTGCCTTTTCCGCGAACTCAGTCACGATTTTTTTGTAGCGGGGGGTGTCCACCAGATAGCTGAACCCGTGATCGGCACCGGGGAAGGTGTACCGCATGACCAGCGCGGGATTTTCCGACACGATGTCGCTCATTTCGCAGGGGACAAAGCTGTCGCTTTCCCCGTGGATGATGAGAATGGGCACCGTTGCCTGTTTCACTGCCCGGGCGGCGTCCATTTCGTCAACGTCAAAGCCGCCGTAGACCCGCCCGCCGATCTTCACAAACGGCCATGCCAAGCGGTCGGGCATGTGCATATCCCTTGCGACCTTGCGGATGATGTCTCCGGGGGAGGAATAGGGGCAGTCGGCGATGATTCCTTTCACGTTTTCGGGCAAGTCCAGCCCGGCAGCCATCAGCACCGTCGCCGCACCCATGGAAACGCCGTAGAGGATAATCTGCACATCTGCACCGAATCGCTCCACGGCGTAGCGTGCCCAGCTTTCCACGTCCCACCGCTCCTGAATGCCAAAGGTGATGGTGCGGCCTTCGCTTCTGCCGTGGGCGCGTTCGTCGATGAGCAGGAGATTGTGCCCCATAGAGAAACTCAGCTCACTGCCCCCGGCGAAGTCCGTCAGGGCGCTGCTGCGGTAACCGTGGAAGCCGATGTCCAGCGGCGCACCGTCTTTGACGTGGTAATAACGCCCGAACAGGGTAAGCCCGTCGAAAGATACGATGGAAACCTCCTCGTAGGGACGGTCGCTGAGCTGGCAGAACAGGCGGTTGATCTCCTTGCGGTAGGGGTCATATTTGTGGCTGGCGAAGGTGGAGATTTTGTCCCGCCCCTTTTTCGGGGAGTAGAATGCGATGCGGTAGGTATAGTACCCTCCCATCAGCAAAATTGCCGCGATGGCACACAAAAGAAATAGAAAAACTGTCATATCATAAGCCCCGGATATAGTCCATCAGCTCCGGGAAACTGCCGTATGGATACTGAGAAATGTCCCTGTTTTCTTTATTGATGAGGCAGTCGGTGAGGAGGAATACCTGCATACCAAGGGTTTGGGCGATCATGTCCTCGTTTACGTCGTTGCCCACCATGAGACATTCTCCGGCGTTCAATCCCAGTTTACCCAGAATTTCCCGGTAGTAGTCCGGATTTGGCTTGCAGAAGGAGGAATTATCATATGTAGTGATGAACTCGAAGTCCTCGGGCGTCAGACCGGCCCACCGGACCCGGCTCTGGGTGGCCGTGGGCGGGAAAAGGGGATTGGTGGCAAGCACGGTGCGGTACCCCATGGCGTGGAGGGTGCGAATGGTTTCCGCCGCGGCGGGCTGAAAGCCGCAGCTGTGGCGGCATTCCTGAAATTCCGTTTCGTAGAATTCGTCGTAGAGGGGGACGTCTTCCAAAGCGTCCTGACCGAACATGTCGGCGAAGGTTTCCCAGAAGACGGCCTCGTTGCTCTTCCTGCCGTCATTGGCGACCATAGCGCCGGTGCCGCGCCAGACGGCCTTGACCAACATCTGAGGGTCGTAGCCATAAGGCACCATTTTGGCTGCCAGACGGTTCAGGTAGTCCTTGACGAACACCTCCTGATCCATGGGAAGCAGCGTGCCGTCCAGATCAAAAAGAATTGTGGTGAGCATCGTTTTAACCTCGCAATTCATATTTTCCAGAATTATACAGCAGCCGCCGTCCCATTTCAAGTGTGGGACGGCGGCTGCATTGTAATCTTTTATTCGCGGGTGGATTCCACGCCGACGGCCATGATGTCGTAGGGCGTCGTCTGGTAGACAAAGTAGTTCAGCCAGTTGCTGAACAGCAGATGGGCGTGTCCACGCCAGCGGACGACGGGGCGCTGGGTGTCATCGTCGTTGGGATAGTAGTTCGCTGGGACGTGGATGGGCAGACCCTGCGCTTTGTCCCGGAGGTATTCCTTTTCCAGCGTGTCCGCATCGTACTCGGCGTGGCCGGTGACGAAAATCTGACGGCCTTCCTTGTTCATGGCGGCGTAGACTCCGGCGTCCGGAGAGGAAGCCAGAATTTTCAGGCCGGGAACGGCCTCGATATCGGCACGCTCCACGGTGGTGTGCCGGGAGTGAGGAATCCAGAATTCGTCGTCGAAGCCCCGGAGCAGAATGGCACGCTTGTAGTCCGCGTGGTGGGGATACACGCCGAACAGCTTTTCCGGGAGGGCTTTTTTCTGAATGCCGTAGTGGTAGTAAAGCCCCGCCTGTGCGCCCCAGCAGATGTGGAAGGTGGAATGGACGTTGGTTTTGCTCCACTCCATGATCTGGCACAGCTCCGGCCAGTAGTCCACCTCTTCAAAGGGCATCTGCTCCACCGGCGCGCCGGTGATCACCATGCCGTCAAATTTCCGGTCTTTCAGCTCGTCGAAGGTTTTATAGAAATTCAGCAGATGCTCCTGCGGGGTATTTTTGGAGCGGTGGGAGGAGACCATCATCAGCTCCAGATGCACCTGCAGGGGCGTATTGCCGAGCAGACGGCTGAGCTGGGTCTCCGTGACGATTTTCGTTGGCATGAGATTCAACAGCACGATTTCCAGAGGGCGGATGTGCTGGGTCTCTGCCCGGGTCTTTCGCATAACGAAAATATTTTCCTGCTGCAGAATGCCCACTGCCGGCAGGTCGTTGGGAATCTGAATGGGCATACGCTTTCCTCCTGATTACACGTTCTCCAATGCCTGGGCGATGTCCTCAATAAGATCCTGTGCGTTTTCCAGACCGCAGCTCAGGCGGATGAGGTCGGCACCGACACCGGCGGCGTCCAGCTCCGCGTCGGTCATCTGACGGTGGGTGGAGGAGGCGGGGTGCAGGCAGCAGGTGTGGGAATCGGCTACGTGGGTCTCGATGGCGCCCAGCTTCAGGTGCTTCATGAAGGTCTCGGCCGCCTTCCGGCCGCCGTAGAGGCCGAAGGAAATGACACCGCAGGTGCCGTTCGGCATATACTTATGGGCAAGGTCGTAATATTTGTCACCCTTCAATCCGGCGAACTTCACCCACTTGACCTTCTCGTGACCTTGCAGATATTCCGCCACGGCCTGGGCATTGGCGCAGTGCTGCTTCATGCGGAAGGGCAGACTTTCCAATCCCAGATTCAGCAGGAACGCGCTCTGGGGGGACTGGACGCAGCCAAAGTCCCGCATCAGCTGGGCGGTACACTTGGTGATGAACGCGCCGCCGAGACCGAAGCGCTGGGTGTAGGTGACGCCGTGGTAGCTGTCGTCAGGGGTACACAGGCCGGGGAACTTGTCCGGGTAGGCCGTCCAGTCGAACTTGCCGCTGTCCACGATGGCGCCGCCCAGAGCGGAGGCGTGACCGTCCATGTATTTGGTGGTGGAGTGGGTGACGATATCCGCGCCCCACCGGAAGGGCTGGCAGTTGATGGGGGTGGCGAAGGTGTTGTCCACAATGAGGGGAACGCCGTGGGCATGGGCGGCCTTGGCGAATTTCTCAATGTCCAGCACCGTCAGGGCGGGGTTGGCGATGGTCTCGCCGAACACGGCTTTGGTGTTGGGACGGAAGGCGGCGTTCAGTTCTTCCTCGGTGCAGTCCGGGTCGATAAAGGTGGTTTCCAGACCCATTTTCTTCATGGTGACGGAGAAAAGGTTGAAGCTGCCGCCGTAGATGGCGGAGCTGGCAACGATGTGATCGCCGCATCCGGCGATGTTGAACACCGCCATGAAGTTGGCCGCCTGTCCGGAACCGGTGAGCATGGCGGCGGTGCCGCCCTCCAGCGCGCAGATCTTGGCGGCGACGGCGTCGCAGGTGGGATTTGCCAGACGGGAGTAGAAATAGCCCTCGGCTTCCAGGTCAAAAAGCTTTCCCATATCCTCGGAGGTGTCGTACTTGAATGTGGTACTCTGGACGATGGGGATCTGGCGGGGCTCGCCGTTTTTGGGCGTATAACCGGCCTGAATGCACAGTGTTTCGGGGCGCAGCTTGGAATCCATGAGAAATCACCTCATAATGTAATTTTTGTCTATTGTAATCGTTCGGAGGGCGTTTGTCAACGCCTGACCGACAGATTGGCGCTGACGCAGAAAAACCACCGCAATTCCGATAGAATTGCGGTGGAGTAAGTGGCGGAGAGAGTGGGATTCGAACCCACGGTGGGTTGCCCCATCACCAGTTTTCAAGACTGGCTCCTTAAACCGCTCGGACATCTCTCCAGACTTCATAAAATATATCATCCAGAGGGAAAATTGTCAAGAGCTTTGGTGCAGGGGCGAGATTAGTGCTTGACAAACATTCTGCCATATGCTAGAATACTTTGGCAATCAAGTGAATAGTTTTCTTTTTATTCGGAGTGATACCCAAGAGGCCGAAGGGGCTCCCCTGCTAAGGGAGTAGGCGTCTAAAAAGCGCGCGAGGGTTCAAATCCCTCTCACTCCGCCACAATACAGCTCATTGCGTGTGCAGTGGGCTGTATTTTTTTGACTTGGTGCTTGCAGGAGGGCGAGACTGTGGACAAGATGTACGCGGACAGGGAAACAATTCTGGCTATGGCGCGTGCCGGGGAATTTGTTCCGTGCAGCTATCTGCAAGGGATGTTTGAATTCTGTTGACAAGCGGTTTTTGCCGATTTATAATGTTCCCTGAAAGGAAGTGTCGGATGATGGCGGTTCGGCTCAATGATGACAAGGAACTGGTAAAAACCATTCGGGAAGGTCTGAAGCGCACGGGAGGCTACTGCCCCTGTCGGCTGGAGCGGACGGAGGACAATAAGTGCATCTGTAAGGAATTCCGGGAGCAGATCTCAGACCCGAATTTCAAGGGCTATTGCCACTGTATGCTTTATTACAAGGATTGACAAAAAGTGGTTGACAAATTTCGCCTGCCGTGATACGATATCCAGGCGCTGAGGGAAACCGGCAGGCAGATATGGGCGAGTGGTGGAATTGGTAGACTCGCTAGATTCAGGTTCTAGTGTTCACTGCGGACGTGCGGGTTCAAGTCCCGCCTCGCCCACCAAGACCGGACAGCAATTTCGGTATGATGCGTACCGCGATTGATGTCCGGTTTCCTTTTGCATTTCAGCGGCGGACATTGGAAGATGAGAAAGGCTGTGATGCTATGGATACGCACGCGCGGCTTCAGCAGTTATTGCGGGAACGTGGGTGGACGGAGTATAAGCTTTCAAAGGAATGCGGTCTGGCACAGTCCACCATCGGAAATATTTTCAGAAGAAATACTGTTCCCTCCATTGCAACCCTTGAGACGATCTGCAAGGGATTCGGCATCACCATGTCCCAGTTTTTCGCGGACACCGATATGGTGGAGCTGACCCCGGATATGAAAGAGCTGTTTGACTGCTGGGTCTGCCTGACGCCGAGTCAGAAGGCTGCGGCTATCCAGATGCTGAAAGCGATGAGCCACGATAACGAGTAATAGGAGGTCTTCGGACTTCCTATTTTTATGCTTTTGCTTCGTGCGGGAAATATCGTGCAGAGTTGACATTTGGGGATATTTGTTGGATAATACAGAAAAAAAGATGTGAGGATATCATGGAAAAGTCGAAGCGTTCTTTTCTTCCGTGGGGGATGGTGCCGACCATTCTGACGCTGGCGTGGCCGACTATGCTGGAAGAGCTGATGCAGACGGCGGTGCAGTATATCGACACTGCTATGGTCGGCGCAATCGGTACACAGGCGACTGCGGCGGTGGGCGCTACCAGCACGGTCAACTGGCTGATTGGCAGCACCGTTGCCGCCATTGGCGTGGGCTTTCTGTCCTTCGTGTCTCAGGCCTGCGGGGCGGGGGATACGAAGCGGGCGGGGAAAGCCTCGTCTCAGGCGGTGCTGGCGGTTCTGGTCTGCGGCACGTTTTTTACTGTGCTGATGCTGGCGCTGAGCAGCAAGGTGCCGGTGTGGATGCAGGTTGACCCGGCCATTCAGGACCTGGCTGCCCAATACTTTTTCATTCTGTACACCCCCATGCTGGCCCGGGCGGCCATTACGATTTTCGGTACGCTGCTTCGTTCGGCAGGAGACGCCAAAACGCCCATGCGGGTCGGTTTTCTGGTGAACGGGGTCAATGTTGTCCTTAACTTTCTGCTCATCTATCCCACGCGGCAGGTGTGGGGCATGACCGTCTTCGGCGCGGGATGGGGCGTCATCGGCGCGGCTGTGGCAAGCGCCATTTCCTTCGTGATCGGCGGCGTGTGCATCACCGTGGTGCTCTGGCGGCACCCGCTGCTGTCTCCCAAGGGGCAGAAACTGCGGCCGGACTGGGATGTGCTGAAGCCCTGCCTGCGGGTGGCGCTGCCCAATGCCTTGCAGCGCTTCGGTACTTCTCTGGGATATGTGGCCTTTGCGTCGATGATCAATTCTCTGGGCGAGATCGCTACCGCCGCCCACACGATCGCCAACACGGTGGAATCTGCGTTTTACATTCCCGGATACGGGATGCAGACCGCGGCGGCGACGCTGGCGGGCAACGCTCTGGGGGCGGGGGACAACCGGCGGGTCAAGGAGCTGGGGCGGATGATCCTGTTTATCGAGGTCAGTCTGATGATCGTCTCCGGGTCGCTGCTGTTCCTGTTCGCGCCCAACATGATGCGTTTGTTTTCCAGAGACGCTCAGGTGATTGCACTCGGGGTCACGGTTCTGCGGATGGTGGCGGTGTCCGAGCCGTTTTACGGCGTGTCCATCATTGTCGAGGGCATGATGCAGGGCATGGGGAACACTATGATGCCCTTTGTTTGCAGCATCGCGGGCATGTGGGGCGTGCGCATTGTGGGCACGTTTATCTGCACCCAGCTGCTGGGGATGGGGCTGGTGTCCGCGTGGGCGTGCATGATCGCCCATAACCTGCTGCTGTTCCTCCTGTTTGCCGGGTACTATCTCAGTGGGAAATGGAATCCCATGAACAGAAAAAACGCCGTTCAGACTGTTAAAACGGCTGATTGATATGGTATTTTGAGCAGCGCAGACGGATTTTTCCGCTGCGTTGCTTTCTTTTGTGCAACGGACTTCGCTTTTCCCCCTTCGGGCGAAAGGGGGTTGACATGATGTATGTCAAACACAAATTGGAAATAGACCTGTCCGGACAGGCGGTCATGCCCCGGGTGGACATGGTGGAGGGCGACCAGTACGCCCGGCAGCTGGAGCTGTCCCTCCTCTGCGGCGGGGAACGCTGGGAAATTCCCGAGGACGTCCACGCGGCGGTTCGATTCCGGAAGCCCGACGGCACCGGCGGGGAGTACGATTCTCTGCCAGACGGCAGCCCTGCGTGGTCGGCGTCCGGGAACGTGCTGACGGTGGAGCTTGCGCCGCAGGTACTGTCCTGTCCGGGAAACGGGATTCTGTCCGTGGTGCTGACGCAGGGGGACGCCAGAGTCAGCACGTTTCACATTCTGTTTCAGGTTCACGGGGCGATTCCCGGCGGGCTGGAATCGGAGGATTATTTCTGCTATGACGGGCTGCTCAACGCTCCCAAAAACGCCGAGATCGGGCAGTTTTTGAAGGTATCCGGGGTGAACGGGCATGGCATTGTCTCTCAGGTCGAGGCGGTGACGATCCCGCCGCTGGACGAGGCCGTGGATACCGCGCTGGCGCAGGCAAAGGAAAGCGGGGAATTTGACGGCGCGTCCGCTTATGAGATCGCCCAGAACAACGGATTTACCGGCACCGAGGCGGAATGGCTGGAATCCCTGAAGGGCAAATTCAATTCCAATGTGGGGAACATCCGGCTCATCAACATCACCGGTAGGCTGACCTCCGAGCCGGGTGTCATCATAGATTTCCGCACTACCCGCCTTCGGGGCGTGCGGGACCCGCAGGCGGACGACGACGCCGCCACAAGGCGGTACGTCGATCGGGCAGTGACGGGCTACACGGTGCCGTCCTACTGGCAGGAGGCCGTGGATGCGGCTGCCGCCAAAGTAACGGCAAAGCAGGACGCGGGCGGTATGGACTGCGTGACGTTTGCTCTGTTTTCGGATGTTCATGCCGTTCCTGACAGCACCACGCCCAATTCGGGGAATACCGGCAATCTGACGGCGGCGGTGATGGACGCCTGCGGCGTTCCCTTTGCGGTCTGCTGCGGCGATGTGTGCCGCACGGACGCGGACACCGAGACTGCCGCACGGGAAAGCATTGCTGCCGGGGCAAAAAATCTGCGTCCCATCGGCGCACGCAAGCTTTTACAGGCGCAGGGCGACCACGACGGCTCCTACGGCACGGCGCAGATGAGCGCCGGGGCCATGTTCGGGGCGATTTTCCGCAGTCAGGCGGAGGACGAGCGGCGGCATTTCGGCGGGGACGGGTCTTACTTTTATGTGGATGATCCGGCGGCGAAAATGCGGCTGATCGTTCTCAATTCCTGCTGGACGGACAGTGCCCATCTGCGGACGGCGAGCTTCGGTTACGGCAACACGCAGCTGAACTGGCTGGCGGATACGGCGCTTTCATTTGCGGAGGACGGATGGTGCGTCGCGCTGTTCGCCCATGTGCCGCCAGTCGCGGCCTATTCAGCCCAGATCCGGGATATGACGGTACTGCGCGGGATTCTGGCGGCATTTTTGAATAAGACCAGCTACACCGGCACCAGCGGAACGGCGGGGGCGTGGGACTATGTTTCCGTTTCCTGCAATTTTACGGGGAAGCACAACGGGAGGATTGTCGGATTCTTCTGCGGACACAGCCACGGCGACAGCATCGTCACGGCTGAAACGCCTTATCCGGTCGTTACGATCGCGTCGGACGCGCACAGTCTGGCCGCCGACAGCGAGGTGGTCAGAACCGCCGGAACGGCGGCGGAACACGTCATCGACTTTGTGACTGTCAACCGTTCGGCGAAGACGGTAAGCCTGACCCGCCTGGGCGCCGGGGCGGACAGAAGCTACAGCTATCAATAGCGTTTGTTTTCCTCCTTATTTTCTGAATTTTTTGCAAAATAAGGCTTGATTTTCAGGCGGACGTATGCTAAAATAAATCGGTCTGAAATCAAGGTGAGTCCTCTGCCGGCCTGTGCGCGGCATGAACGCCTAATATTTAAGGAGGACAACAAAATGGATTTGGTTAAGGCTCTGAACAGCCAGTACATGAAGGAGGAGCTGCCCGAAGTTAAGGTCGGCGACACCGTTCGTGTGCATGTGCGCATCAAGGAAGGCGCTCGTGAGCGTATTCAGGTGTTCGAAGGCACCGTTATCGCCCGTAAGCACGGCGGCATCGGTGAGACCGTCACCGTTCGCCGTATCTCCTACGGCGTGGGCTGCGAGAAGGTTTTCCCCATGCATTCTCCCAACGTTGCCATGATCGAGACCGTCCGCAAGGGCAAGGTCCGTCGGGCAAAGCTGTACTACCTGCGCGACCGCGCCGGCAAGGCTGCCAAGGTCAAGGAGAAGGTCTAAGCTGCAATTCAATAAAAAAAGAGGGCTTTGCCCTCTTTTTTTATTACAATGCGGGGATTTCCCTGCTGCCGGTGCGGCGCAGGGGAAATATTTACATTTTAGTATAGAAAACGGGCGCTTATTGTGCTATACTAAAAGGAGATTATCCCAATGGCGTATGCCGTTTTTTATGGGAGGGACGCTGCTATGGCGGAAAAGAGGAAGAAAAAGGAAGAAGAAAAGCTGGGCTGGCAGAAAAGTGTGCTGCTGTACGCCCACGATATGCTGTATCTGCTTTTGATCGTGATGCTGCTGTTTCTGCTGGTGTTCCGCATTATTGTGGTATCCGGCGGAAGTATGCGGATGACGCTGCTGGACGGGGACTACCTGCTCCTGCTGAACAACACGTTTTACCATACCCCTCAGCGGGGGGACATCGTCGTCATCAGCAAGGAGTCCTTCGACAACGGCAAGCCCATTGTCAAGCGGGTCATTGCGACGGAAGGGCAGACCGTGGACATCGATTTTGAGACCGGAGAGGTTTCCGTGGACGGCGAGGTGCTCCGGGAGGACTATATCAATGCGCTGACCACTGTGGACGGCGGCGTTCATTTCCCGCTGACGGTGGCCGAGGGGTGCATTTTCGTGCTGGGGGACAACCGGGGCATTTCCAAGGACAGCCGTTACCCCGACGTGGGACAGATCGACAAGCGGGAAGTGCTGGGCAAGGCGATTTTCCTGATGTATCCCGGCACGGACGATGGGACGTACCCCAGAGAATTTGACAGAGTCGGAGCGATACAATGACAGACAACATGAACATTCAGTGGTATCCCGGCCACATGACCAAGACCCGGCGGCAGATCGAAGCAGACCTGAAGCTGGTGGACGCGGTGTGCGAGATCGTGGATGCACGGATTCCCGTTTCCAGCCGGAATCCGGATATTGACGCCATCTGCGGCGACAAGCCCCGGATGATCGTGCTGAACCGCATGGATCTGGCTGACCCTGCTGCCACAAAGAAGTGGGCGGAGTATTTTAGGCGCAAAGGCATGGCGGTCATCGCCACGGACTGCAAATCGAAAAAGGGAATTTCCGCATTTACCCCTGCGGCACGGCTGGCCTGTGCCGAAAAGCTGGAACGGGACGCAAAACGGGGAATGAACCGGCCCCTTCGGGTGATGGTGGTTGGAATCCCCAATGTGGGCAAATCTACCTTAATTAATCAGATTTCCGGCCGCAAAAGCGCGAAAGCGGAGAACCGTCCCGGCGTGACCCGGGGCAAGCAGTGGGTGACGGTGGACAGCGGGCTGCAGCTGCTGGACACCCCCGGCATTCTGTGGCCGAAATTTGAAGACCCGGAGGTCGGCATGATGCTGGCCTACACCGGCGCAGTCAAGGAAGGCGTCATCGACCTTGAGGAGCTGGCGTACCGCCTGATGGAGCTGCTCCATAAACTTTATCCCCAGACCCTGCTGGAGCGCTACAAGGTGGAAGCGCCGGAGGGGACGCCCGGCTGGCAGCTGCTGGAAATGGCCGCAAGAAAGCGGGGGTATCTGGTCTCCGGCGGGGAAGTGAACACCGAACGGATGGCAAAAGTCCTGCTGGATGAATTCAGAAGCGGAAAATTGGGTAATTTTACTCTGGAATTGCCGGAGGATATGGTATGAGCGACGGAAAAATGTGGGAAATTGAAGATGGATTCTTTTCCGGCGGCGTAGGGACGATCTGTGGTGTGGACGAAGCCGGGCGCGGGCCGCTGGCCGGCCCCGTGTACGCGGCGGCGGTGATTCTGCCGCCCCATCTGGACATCCCCGGTCTGACGGACAGCAAAAAGCTGACGGACAAAAAACGCCGGGAGCTGTTCCCAATCATTCAGGAGCAGGCGATCGCCTACGGGATCGGATTCGCCACGGAGAAGGAAATCGATGAGATCAATATTTTACAGGCGACGTTTCTTGCCATGGAGCGGGCGCTGGGGCAGCTTGCCGTAAAGCCCGACCTCGTTCTGATCGACGGAAACCGGGAAAAGAATTTCGGGATACCGGTAAAAACCGTGGTCAAGGGGGACAGTCTCAGCGCCAATATCGCCGCGGCGTCGGTGCTTGCCAAGGTCTCCCGGGACGACTTTATGCTGGAAATGGCGAAGCAGTACCCCCAGTATGGCTTTGACATCCACAAGGGCTATCCCACACGGGCACATTACGACGCCCTCCGCGCATATGGTGCCTGTCCCATCCACCGGATGAGCTTCCTCAAAAAGTTCTATGGGGAAAAGTAAGCTGACAGGCGCCTGGGGTGAAGCGTTGGCGGCGGAATACCTGCGGAAAAAGCGGTATGCCGTCGTGGCAAGCGGCTACCGCTGCCGGTTCGGGGAAATCGACCTCATTGTCAAAAACAAAGCCTTTTTGGTATTTGTGGAGGTAAAACTTCGGAAATCGGCGGATTTTGCTCAGGCGATGGAGTACGTTGACGGGAGAAAGCAGGACAGAATCCGCACTACCGCCGCACTGTATCTGTCCGAAAACCCCACGGATTTGCAGCCCCGGTTTGATGTTATTGAAATCTACGCACCGGATGGAACCCAGACGCTTCACCCGGAAATTCACCATTTGGAGGATGCCTTTCAATGAATTTTCCTGTGATCGACCTGCATTGTGACACGGTTCTGGCACTTTTGGGCGACGATATGAATCAGGCGGGCAGCCTGCGGAAGAACCGCTTCCATATCGATCTGGAGCGGGCGTCCCGGCTGGGGGGCTATGCCCAGTGCTTTGCCTGCTTCACCACGCCGTTTATGGAGAAATACCACCATGTGTCGCCCGTAGTCGCCTTTGAGCGGGAAATCGCCACGCTCCAGCGGGAAATGGACAGGAACAAAGACCTGATTTCCATTGCCTATTCTCCGAAGGAAATTGAGGAAAACCGAAAAAATGGAAAGATGTCCGCCATTCTGACGCTGGAAGGAACAGCGGGAATCGGATATGACCCGGAGCTGCTGAGCAGTCTCTGGCTTATCGGCTTCCGTATTTCCAGTCTTGGCTGGAACGAAAAGAATCCCTTGACCGGCTCCCATGAGACCGGCGGCGGACTGACCGATCAGGGGCGGGCATATGTGGAAGAAGCCCAGCGTTTGGGAATGCTGATCGACGTCAGCCATATCAGTGACGAGGGCTTCTGGGATATTATGGATATCACCCGGGCGCCCATTGTCGCCACTCATTCCAACAGCCGCGCCGTCTGGAACAACAGCCGCAACCTGACGGATGATATGTTCCGTGCCATCGCCCAGACCGGCGGCGTGGCCGGGTACAATGTCTGCGCGGAGTTCACCGGGGAGAAGCCTACGCTGGATACCATGTGCGACCATATTCTCCATTTCATGGAGCTTGACCCCAGCGGAAAGCACATTGCCCTGGGCGGCGATCTGGACGGAATTACCGAAATGCCCGCCGGATTTGAGGGCGTTCAGAGCTGGCCTGCCCTTGCCCAGCGTCTGCTGGAACGCGGGCTGGGGGAAGAAACGGTGGGCAACATTTTCTGGAACAATGCCATTGGGGTGATGGAATGTGCTGTATGTGACCACGCGAAATAACCGGGACGCCTACACCGCCCAGCGTGTCCTGCGGGAAAACCGGGGGCCGGACGGCGGGCTGTACGTGCCGTTCCGGGAGCCTGTTTTCTCCCGGGAGGAAATCGACGCTCTGAAAGAGAAATCCTTTCATCAGTGCGTCGCCGAGGTGTTGAACCGGCTGTTCAATACGAAGCTGACCCGGTGGGATGTGGAATTCTGCGTCGGGCGCTATCCCGTCCGACTGGTGAATCTGCCCCAGCGAATTATTGCCGGGGAATGCTGGCACAATCCGGAATGGACGCTAGACCATCTGGTACACATTCTCGCAGAGCAGCTGCGGGGTGGCTGCCCCGGCGCCGACGGCGGCTGGGCGAAAACCGCCGTGGGAATTGCCGTGCTGTTCGGCATTTTCGGCGAGTTTGCCCGGGCGGGAATCACGGAGCATGAAAAGCGCGTGGATATTTCCGTGGTGTGCGGCAATTTTGACCTGCCCATGAGCGCGTGGTACGCCCGGGCGTGGGGACTGCCCATCGGGAATATCATCTGCTGCTGCAACGAAAACGGGAATTTGTGGAACCTGATCCATCACGGACAGTTCCGCACGGACACCGTCAGCGTCCCCACCGGTACGCCGGAGGCGGATGTGACGCTGCCCGCAGGGCTGGAGCGCTTGATTTACGCCTGCGGCGGACTGGCGGAGGTGGACATTTATCTGGATGCCTGCCGCCGGGGCGGGATGTACTGCCCGAGAGACAGCGTGCTTCCCCGGCTGGGGGAGGGGCTGGACGTCAGCGTCGTCAGCAGCCGCCGCATGATCTCTACCATTTCCGGTATCCGCGGTTCTGCCGGGTATCTGCTGTCGCCCTATGCCGCCCTTGCTTACGCGGGACTGCTGGATTTCCGGGGCAGAACAGGGGAGAGCTGCCATGCATTGGTGCTGGCGGAGAAAAGCCCCATCTGTGACGCCGGAACGGTAGCAAATGCCCTCGGCGTTTCCGAGGATGCGCTGGAACAGTATTTGTAACAGACAGAAATTCCCCCATTGGAGGATACAAATGACACGATATATAAAGACAGCCTGCCTGGTTGTGGTTGTTGCCTTTGCGCTGGTATCGGCGGTGTTTTTCTCGTACAAATGCATACGGCAGGCAACTGCGGATGCCGCTCCGGAGGAAACAACGGAGATGACCGAGGCCACTGAGACTGTGCCGCCGGAAACCGCAGCGACGACTGTCCCAACGGAGGAAACGGTCCCGGAGGAGACGGCAGCGGAAACGACCCTGCCGGAGGAAACCGTTCCTGTGGAGACCGAAGCGCCGAAGGTCACGATCGACGCGGTTCCCCACTATCACCAGTCAGAATATCCCGACATCCGGTACGGCAATGGCACCATTGCGACCAGCGGAAGCAGCGTCGCCGCGCTGGCTATGGTCGCAACCTATATGACCGACCATGTTTACACCCCCGCCGACATCGCCGATTATGCGGTGCAGTACGGCGGCAGCCATTACAAACGGCTGGAAAAGGTTTCCGATCTTATGCAGATTCCATGGAAACGGGCGCTGAATGTGAACGAGGCGCTGAAAGCCGTCCGGGAAGGGAAGATCGCCATTGCGCTGATGGGGTCGAGGTCGGTGTTTCCGGGAGGAAACCATTTCATCGTCCTGACCGGCGTCACTGAGGACGGAAAAATTTGGGTGCTTGACCCGGATGACAGGGACTACAGTGCGTGGGGCGTGGGCGAGTTGCTGGAAAACGGCTTCCCCGACGGCAAGCTGATCGCGGGTTATGAGGGCGCATGGATCTACGACAAGACGCAGATGCCGGAAGAACCGTTCATCTACGAACCGGAACCGGCGCCCGAGGAATCCCGCTACCCCGGTCTGGAACTGACGGACGCGGAGATCAAGCTGATGGCCGACCTGATTTTCATGGAAGCCCAGAGCGAGCCCTTTGAAGGCCAGCAGGCGGTGGCCGAGGTGATCTTCAACCGCCTGAAATCCGGGAATTTCCAGTCTTCCATCAACAGCATCATATACGCGAAGGATCAATTTGCGGCGGTGAAGAACCTGTACCTCGCAAAGCCTACGGATACCCAGTACAAGGCCATCGAACGGGCGCTGAACGGGCCGTATGTGCTGCCCGAGGATGTGGTTTTCTACGCGAAATTCGCCGTGAACAAGAAGATATGGGGGACGATCGGTTCTCATATCTTCTGCTACAGCTATTAGGGTTTTCAGATAGACCCAAACAATTAAGGAGGTGTTCCATGGCTCTGTACGCCATCGGCGACCTGCATCTTTGTCTGGGCGCACCGAAGCCCATGGACATTTTCGGCGGCGCATGGGTTGGTTACATGGACAAGCTCAAAGACGGCCTGTCCGTCATCCGGCCGGAGGATACCACGGTTCTGCTGGGGGATTTGAGCTGGGCGTTGGACTTGTCCGGCGCGAAGGCGGATTTTGCGTGGATCAACGCCATTCCCGGACGAAAGATCATTCTAAAGGGAAATCACGACTATTGGTGGAGCACGGCGGCGAAATTCCGGAAGTTCTGTGAGGAAAACGGCTTTGGAAACCTGAATCTTCTGAACAACAACTGCTATGAATATGAGGGCACCGCCATCTGCGGCACCCGGGGATGGTTTTATGAGGAAGACCGTTCCGGCGAGCATGACGAAAAGGTGTTCAAACGGGAGCTGCTGCGGCTGGAAGCCTCACTGAAAGCGGCGGGGGATATGCGGAAGATGGTTTTCCTCCACTATCCGCCACGGTACCGTGGATACGAATGTCCGGAAATTTTGCAGCTTCTGGAAAAATACGGCGTCAGCCGCTGTTTTTACGGCCATCTCCACGGGGGAAGTCACGCCCTTGCCATGGAAGGACTGTGGGACGGTGTGGATTTCCGGCTGGTCGCGGCGGATTATACCGGTTTCCGGCCTTACAAGGTCATTCCGTAGCGCAATTATTCAAAACTTTTTTCATAAAAGTGTGGACAATTCCTTGTTTTTCTGATAGAATATATCGGCTGTACAATTATAAATAAATGGTCTCGGTCACGGGAACCAATTAGGAGGATTACTTACAATGAACGTTAAGAGCATCGAAAGAAAAGGCAACGAGGCTACCGTCGTTGTCGAAATCGACAAGGAACTGATGGAGTCCGGTGTCAACAAGGCTTACATGAAGGCCCGCAAGAGCATCCAGCTCCCCGGCTTCCGTAAGGGCAAGGCTCCCAGAAAGATGATCGAGGCCATGTATGGCGCCCACGTTTTCTACGAAGACGGTCTGGAAGAGATTTTCCCCGAGATCTATGACTTCGCCATTGCCAAGCAGGATTTCAAGGCCATCGGCCGTCCCAACCTGACCGACATGCAGATCGGCGACGACAACATCGTCACCCTGACCCTGACCACTGAGGTGTACCCCGAGGTCACGCTGGGCCAGTACAAGGGTCTGGAAGTGGAGAAAGAGGAGGTTAACGTCACCGACGAGCAGGTGCAGGCCGAGCTGGATCGGATGGCGCAGAATGTCGCTTCCACCGAGACCGTGGAGCGTCCCGCCCAGATGGGCGATACCGCCAACATCGACTTCGAGGGCTTCGACAATGGCGTACCCTTCGAGGGCGGCAAGGGCGACAACTTTGACCTGAAGCTTGGCTCCGGCCAGTTCGTTCCCGGCTTTGAGGAGCAGATCGTCGGCATGAGCGCCGGCGAGGAGAAGGACATCGACATCACCTTCCCCGAGGATTACCACAAGGAGCTGGCCGGTAAGGCCGTCGTGTTCCACGTCAAGCTGAACAAGGTCACTGAGACCATCGTTCCCGAGCAGGATGACGAGTTTGCCAAGGACGTTTCCGAGTTCGATACGCTGGACGAGCTGAAAGCCGACATCCGTGCCAAGGCTCTGGAAAATGCCAAGAAGCAGGCTGACAGCGCCTTTGAGCAGGCCGCTGTGGACAAGGCTGCCGAGAATACCACCGTGGATATGCCCAAGGCGCTGGTGGAGAACGAGCTGGACATCCAGATGGAGCGTTTCGGCTATCAGCTGCAGATGAGCGGCTACTCCATGGAGCAGTACGCCAAGATGATGGGCGGCGACGTCAGCACCATGCGCAACGCTTTCCGTCCCGCCGCTGAGAAGCAGGCGAAGATCTCCGTCACTCTGGAGAAGATCGCCGAGGTCGAGGGCATCACCGCTTCCGACGAGGATATCGAGGCGGAATTCAAGTCTCTGGCCGAGCAGTACGAGCTGGAAGTGGACAAGGTCAAGGAAATGGTTCCCATGGACGAGCTGACCGGCAGCATCAAGACCCGCAAGGCGATCAAGGTCATCGTGGACAGCGCCGTTCCCGTAGCCCCCAAGGCCGAGGAGAAGACCGAGGAATAATCCTTAGATAGGAATAACCTTTCCCCGCGATGGTTAGAATGTTTCAAACCCCTGAAAGGAGACATTACCATGAGTTTAGTTCCCTATGTTGTTGAGCAGACCAGCCGCGGCGAGCGCAGCTATGACATTTTCTCCCGTCTGCTGAACGACCGCATCGTGTTCCTGTCCGAAGAAGTCAACGACACCACCGCAAGTCTGGTGGTTGCCCAGCTGCTTTATCTGGAAGCACAGGACCCGGACAAGGACATTCAGTTCTATATCAACAGCCCCGGCGGCAGCGTCACCGCAGGTATGGCCATCTACGACACCATGCAGTACATTAAGTGCGATGTCGCGACCATCTGCGTCGGTCTGGCGGCTTCTATGGGCGCGTTCCTGCTGAGCGCCGGCGCCAAGGGCAAGCGTATGGCGCTGCCCAATTCCGAGATCATGATCCACCAGCCCTCCGCGGGTACGCAGGGTCAGATCACGGATATGGCTATCCACCTGAAGCGTCTGGAAACCGTCAAGGCGCGGATGAACCGCATTCTTGCCGAGAACACCGGCCGGTCCATCGAAGAAGTCACCGCCGCCTGCGAGCGTGACAATTTCATGACCGCAGAGGAAGCCAGGGCTTTCGGCCTGATCGACCGGGTGCTGGATCATCATTAAAACAATTCATTAGAAACGAGGTACCGGTGTCATGGCAAAGAACACTGAGCAGCCGCCGATTCGCTGCAGCTTCTGTGGAAAGCGGGAGAATCAGGTATCACGGCTGATTGCCGGTCCTGGGGTGTATATCTGCAGCGACTGTGTCGCTGCCTGCAGCGATCTTCTGCGGCAGGAAATGGATACGGGCAGCGGCCTGAACGCCCCCGACAAGCTGCCCACACCCGTAGAGATCAAGTCCTTCATGGACAATTACATCGTGGGGCAGGACGAAGCGAAGGTCGCCCTGTCCGTCGCGGTGTACAACCATTATAAGCGTATCTATTTCGGCGCGGATTCCGATGTGGAGCTTCAGAAGAGCAACATTCTGCTCATTGGGCCAACGGGCAGCGGCAAGACCCTCTTTGCCCAGACGCTGGCGAAAATTCTGAACGTTCCCTTTGCCATCGCGGACGCCACTACGCTGACCGAGGCCGGATATGTGGGCGACGATGTGGAGAACATTCTGCTTCGTCTCCTGCAGGCCGCCGATTTTGACGTGGAGCTGGCGGAACGGGGCATTATCTACATCGACGAAATGGACAAAATCGCCCGCAAGAGCGAAAATACCTCCATCACCCGGGACGTTTCCGGCGAGGGTGTACAGCAGGCACTTCTGAAAATTCTGGAAGGCACCGTTGCCAATGTTCCGCCTCAGGGCGGCAGGAAGCATCCTCAGCAGGAAATGATTCAGGTGGACACCACCAACATCCTCTTTATCTGCGGTGGTGCGTTCGACGGTCTGGACAAGATCATCGAAAAGCGTACCGATAAGAGCGCCATCGGCTTTGATTCCCCCGTACAGAGCAAGAGCAAGCGGGATGTCGGTACATTGTTCACCCAGGTGGAGCCTCACGATCTGCTGAAATTCGGCATTATCCCCGAGCTTGTGGGACGAATGCCGGTGATCACCACGCTGCGCAGCCTGTCCCGGGACGATCTGGTGCGGATTCTCGTGGAGCCGAAGAACGCCCTGACGAAGCAGTATCAGAAGCTGCTGGAAATGGACGGCGTGGCGCTGGAGATCCAGCCGGAAGCCCTTCAGGCCATTGCCCAGAAGGCGCTTGACCGTCAGATCGGCGCGAGAGGACTTCGGGCGATCATGGAGAAGATTATGACGAAGATCATGTTCCTGATTCCCTCCGACCTGTCCATCCAGAAGGTCATCATCACCCCCGAAGCCGTCGAGGGCGCCGACCCCGGCATCGTGAGGGACACCGCCCATCCCAGAGAAAAAATCTCCGGGCGCAAATAATATCTCTATTCTTCCAAGGGGGTAGTTTTTCTACCCCCTTTTTTCAAAAAGGAGGGAAGAACTTTGACTGAAACCATTTTTGCAGGGAAAATGCCCATCCTTGCTTTGCGGGGACTGTGCGTTTTCCCCGAACAGACCGTTCATTTTGAAGTTGGCCGCAGCAAGTCCGTAAAGGCGCTGGAAGCGGCCATGCAGGGCGACCAGACGCTGCTGTTGATCCCTCAGAAGGATTTGCTGGTGGACGACCCGACGCTGAAAGACCTGTATCCCGTCGGCTGTATCGCCAAGGTCAAGCAGGTGCTGAAAACGCAGGGAGAGAATCTGCGGATTCTGGTCACCGGCATCAGCCGGGGTAAGATCACCGAGCTGTCTCAGAGCGAGCCGTACCTTTCCGGCATTGTGGAATCGGCGAGTGTGGAGGAGTCGGCGGACACCATTCGCGCCCGCGCGCTGCGCCGGGAGGCCAATTCGCTGTATGGCGTGTATCTGGAGCTGTGCGAGCATCCTGCCCAGACCGTTCAGCTGCGGATGCTGGCCAGCGAGAGCAGCGGCTTCATTGCCGACTCCATCGCCCAGAATTCCGGCATTGACTTCCCGGACAAGGCGAAAATGCTCTGCCAGCTGAACAGCGTCCGCCGTCTGGAAACTGCCGTCCAGCTTCTGCGCCGGGAGGTGGAGATGCTCCGGCTGGAAGGGGATATTCAGGAGAAGACCCGCGCCGCCATCGACCAGAACCAGAAGGACTACTTCCTGCGCGAGCAGATGAAGGCCATCCGTGAGGAGCTTGGGGAAGAGGACGACGAGGACGAATTTGATACCTACGCCCAGAGCATTCAGAATCTCCATCTGGAAGCGGAGACGGAGAAGAAGCTCCTGAAGGACGTGGAGCGGCTGAAAAAGCAGCCCTTCGGTTCTTCCGAGGGGGCGGTGCTGCGGAATTATCTGGACACCGTGCTGGAGCTGCCGTGGAATGTCAAGACCAAGGAGCGGGTGGACGTGGCCGCTGCCCGGAAGATTCTGGAGCATGACCATTTTGGACTGGAAAAGGTGAAGGAGCGCATCTTGGAAACCATCGCCGTCCGGGAAATGGCGCCCCAGATGCCGCCCCAGATCCTGTGTCTGGTAGGCCCTCCCGGCGTGGGCAAGACCTCCATTTCCTATTCCATCGCCCGGAGCCTGAACCGGAAAATGGCGAGAATTTCCCTTGGCGGCATTCACGACGAGGCGGACATCCGGGGACACCGGAAGACCTACGTCGGCGCAATGCCCGGCCGTATCATGACCGCCATGACCCAGGCGGGCAGCTGCAATCCGGTGCTGCTGCTGGACGAGATCGACAAATTGGGTTCCGACTACCGCGGCGATCCCAGTGCTGCTCTGCTGGAAGTGCTGGACGCGGAACAGAACCACGACTACCGTGACCATTATCTGGAAATCCCCTTTGATCTGTCCGACGTGCTGTTTATCACCACGGCGAATACGCTGGACACCGTGCCCCGGCCGCTGCTGGACCGCATGGAGATCATTGAGCTTGGCTCCTACACGGATGAAGAAAAGTTCATGATCGCCAAGAACCACCTGATCCCCAAGCAGCTGAAAAAGCACGGCCTGAAAAAGGCGCAGCTTCGCATCACCGATGACGCCATTCGGGAGACGATCTCCTGCTACACCCGGGAATCCGGCGTGCGGAATCTGGAACGCTGCTTTGGCGAGATCTGCCGGAAGACGGACATGGAGATTCTTTCTCAGGAAACGCCGAAGAAGATCACCGTCACCGGCAGCAATCTGGAAAACTATCTGGGCGTCCGCAAATTCCTGCCCGACCGCCTGCCCTGCACCGATCAGGTGGGGCTGGTCACGGGGCTTGCCTGGACAAGCGTCGGCGGCGAAACGCTGGAGGTGGAGGTCAACGTCATGGACGGCTCCGGCAAGCTGGAGCTGACCGGAAATCTTGGCGACGTGATGAAGGAATCCGCCCACGCGGCGCTGAGCTATATCCGCGCCAACGCCCAGAAGCTGGGCGTCGCACCGGACTTCTACAAGACCAAGGACATTCACGTCCATTTCCCGGAGGGCGCAGTCCCCAAAGATGGCCCCTCGGCGGGCGTTACCGTCTGCACGGCCATTGTCTCCGCCCTGACGGGGGTCAGCGTGCGGCGGGATATCGCTATGACCGGCGAAATTTCTCTTCGGGGACGGGTCATGCGCATCGGCGGTCTGCGGGAGAAGACCATGGCGGCACTTCGCCACGGCGTGCGCACCGTCATCATTCCCAAGGACAACGAGCGGGATCTGGAGGAAATTGACCAGACCGTCCGGCGTCAGCTGAATTTTATCAGCGCCCAGACCATGGACACCGTGCTTTCCGCCGCGCTGAACCGGCCTGCGGAGGTCAGTCCCACCATTCTGACGGAGCTTCCCGGGGACGTGCGTACCAGAGTGCAAAAGCCCGGCCTGCGCCAGTAACGGAGGGAATGCTGTGAACTTTCAGAATGTGGAATTTCTGATTTCCGCCGCTTCCAAGGAGAATTTTCCCACAAAACGCCTCCCGGAAATTGCCTTTGCCGGGAAGTCCAATGTGGGGAAATCCTCGGTCATCAACCGCCTTTTGCAGCGGAAAAACTTTGCCCGGGTGGGGGATAAGCCGGGAAAAACCGTCCATGTGAATTACTTCACCCTGGACGGCGCCTGCTATCTGGTCGATCTGCCGGGATACGGCTTTGCGAAGGTCTCCGCCAGCGAGAAAGAGCGCTGGGGGCGGCTGATGGAGGACTATTTCGCGGCAAACCGCATCGACCTGGGTGTGCTGATCGTGGACTACCGCCATCCGCCCACCAACAACGATGTCACCATGGCACGGTGGTTTCTGGACTCCGGGTGCCCGTTTGTGGTGGTTGCCAACAAGATGGACAAGCTGAAAAAAAGCGAGCTGGAACCGAACCTGAAGGTCATCCGGGAGGATCTGGCGCTTCCGGAGGACTGCCCGGTGATCCCGTTCTCTGCGGAGAAGGGGAACGGCCGGGACGCGCTGGTGAAGTACATTCTTGCCGCCGTAAAAAAGTAAAAAAACGCAGGAGCGACCGATCTTGGACGCTCCTGCGTTTTGTTACTCCGCGGGTGTTTCCTTGAGGAAACGGATGATGAACGGGATGCTGAGAAGTCCAGCTATCACATCCGCCGTAGGCTGAGCGATCTGAATTCCCGGCAGTCCCAGCAGGGGAACCCCAATTAGCAGCATGGGAATTGTGACCGCACCGGAACGAATGAGGGACAGAACAGAGGAAATGGTGGGCTGCTGGATGCTCTGATAAAGCATATTCACCGGTACGGAGAAGGGGATGAACAGCATACCGATCGCCGTATATCGCAGCGCGGTGGAGCCGATGGCAATGACCGCCTCGCTTTTCTGGAAAATCCCGATGATACCCTCAGCACAAATCATGCTGATAACGGAAAAGCTGCCGATGAAGACCAGCCCGAAGCACATGGTGAACACCAGACCTTTTTTTACCCGGTCGTATTTTCTGGCCTGATAATTGAAGGATGCCACCGGCTGGAAGCCCTGCCCGATGCCGAGACCGACGCAGATCAGGAAATTGGAATACCGGTTGACCACGCTCATGGCGGCGATGGCCGCATCGCCGAAGGGCTTTGTCATGTTGTTCAGCAGTCCCATGGTCACGGAGGTCAGCCCCTGCCGGATAAGGGACGGCAGACCAACACGGCAAATTGACAGATAGATTTTAAAGTTCCGGCTGACGGCGCGGAAACGGATGGTGCTCTGCGCCATTTTCAGATACATGATGAGAAGAATGACGAAGCTGACCAGCTGGGAGGCAGCGGTGGCAAGCCCCGCACCGTAGACGCCCATCCCCAGCTTCATGACCAGAATGTAGTCGCCAAGAATGTTCAGAAGTCCGCCGGCGGTAAGCCCGATCATGGCATAAAAAGCTTTGCCCTCGTAGCGAAGGCCGTTGTTGAGGATCAGGGAGCAGATAATCGTCGGCGCAGCCAGAAATACCCAGAAGCCGTAGTCCATGGCGTAGGGGGCAATGGTGTCGGTGCTGCCCAGAAAATGCACCAGCGGCCTGAGAAACGCAAGGCCAAGCACGCCGATCACCAGCCCCAGCCCCATGCCGGTGAAGAAGGAAGTGGAAATGTACATGGTGGCTTTGTCAGCGTCCCTGTCCGCCAGCGCCCGGGAAACGTAGGTGCCCGCGCCGTGGCCGAGCATGAAGGCCAGACCCTGCATAATGGCCTGAACGGTAAAGAGAATGCCCGTCGCGGCCTGAGCGCTCTCGCCCAGCGTGCCGACAAAATAGGTGTCCGCCATGTTGTAAATGCTGGTGATGAGCATGGAAATGGTGGTTGGAATGCCGAGATTCAGAATCAGCCGGGAAACCGGCGTTTCCGTCATTTTTCGGTAATGTGCCTCCGAATCGGTCAAGAGATAGCCTTCTTTCTGCTTTTTTCTATATTATAACACGGATTTTTCGCTGATTCAATGGCATTTTCATCGGCTTTTAGGGCAGCACCGCACAATTTGGCAAGAAGTCTCAGGCAGGATTTTTGTTCCAATTCAAAGTTCCGAAAATGGAGGAATACTGTATGTATTTCCCATTTTCGGAACTGCGGAAGTGGAGCAAAAAGACGGCTGAGACTCGCAGACGCAATTGTGCGGTGTTGCCTTAGGTAAAAAAGGGCACGGGCTGGTTTTTCAGCCCGTGCCGTTTGTCAATTACTGGTTAGCCTTGGCGGCTTTCAGAGCCTGCGCCAGCTGATCGGGGCAGGAGGTGGACTTCATGCCGCACTTGACGCCCTCGATACGGGCGATGACGTCGTCAACGTCCATCCCTTCCACCAGCTTGCCGATGCCCTTCAGGTTGCCGTTGCAGCCGCCTACAAACTGAACATTCTTGACCTTGTTGTCCTCAATGTCGAAGAAAATCTTCTGGGAACAGGTGCCTTTTGTCTTGTATTCGTACATGCCGATTTCCTTTCTATACAATAATATCTGTCAGTTCTGCGCCAACCAGCTCCGCGAGGGGCTGGGGCGGAACGATCATCTGATGTCCTCTGGCGCCGGCGGAGACGGCAATCTCATCCCACAGCGTGCAGGTCTCGTCAATAAAGGTGGGGTAGTGTTTTTTCATGCCCACGGGACTGCATCCGCCACGGATATAGCCGGTCAGGCCGAGAAGCTCCTTGACGGCCACCAGCTCCATATTTTTGTCCCCGGCGGCCTTGGCGGCCTTTTTCAAATCCAGCTCGCAGCAGACGGGAATGCAGAACACGTTGATGCCCGTCTTTTCGCCCCGGGCGACCAGTGTCTTGAAAACCTGTTCCTCCGGCATTCCGATGGCCTGTGCGGCATGGACGCCGCTCAAATCCTGCTCGTCAAATTCATAAAACGCTTCGCGGCAGGGGATTCCCGCCTGCTGAACCAGACGGACTGCGTTCGTTTTTGTAGCCATATCATCACCATACCTTATTATACGACAAAACGCAGCCGCTTTCAAGTGTGAATTGCAAAAAACCGGTTATCCTATGGGGGAGGAGGTTACGATATGAGCGAAAACAAAGACGCGGAAATGAAAAAACAGGAGCGGGAGCAGATCGTGGAGCTTGGCTCGGACATTACGAAATCCAGCAAGGGAAGCATCTACACCCTCACCATCATCGGTCAGGTGGAGGGGCACATGATCGCCCCGGAAACGGTGAAAACCACCAAATATGAGCATGTTCTGCCGCTGCTGGCCGGAATCGAGGAAAGCGACGACGTGGACGGTCTGCTGCTGCTTCTGAACACGGTGGGCGGCGACATTGAGGCAGGACTGGCCATTGCGGAGATGATCGCTGGGATGAAAAAGCCAACGGTGTCTCTGGTGCTGGGCGGCGGACATTCCATCGGTATCCCTCTGGCAGTATGCACGAAAAAGAGCTTCATTACCCCGACAGCCAGCATGACGGTGCATCCCGTGCGGATGACGGGGCTGGTAGTCGGCGCACCCCAGACCTTCCGGTATTTTCAGCGGATTCAGGAGCAGATTGCGGATTTTGTCACCGCGAACTCCCGCATCAGCCGGGAGGACTTCGAGCATTATATGATGGCGACGGGGGAGATCGCCACGGACGTGGGAACGATTCTCTACGGCAAGGAAGCGGTGGCTTCCGGCCTGATCGACAAGCTGGGCGGGCTGAATGACGCGCTGTCCACGCTGCACAGGATGATCGAGAAACAGAAAAAATAGCTTTCACCGCGCAGGCGCAGCCGATTTTGGCTGTGTCTGCGCGGGCAAAAAATAAGACTGGAAATTCTCTCTGACCTATGCTATAATAAAGCGAATTATTATGTTGTAGGAGGGGCAGACTTGGACTTAAACTGGCTTGAGAGTTTCTTATACGGTCTGTTTTCCGGGCTTACGGATATTCTGCCCGTTTCCGCCGAAGCCCACCGCATTCTGATGCTGAAATGCTTCGGCATTCAGAGCAGCACGGAGCTGATGAAGCTGTTCGCGCATCTTGGCGTGTTCGGCGCGATGTATTTCAGCTGCCGCAAGCAGATCGTCCGCATTCATCGGGCGCGCCGTCTGGCGCGGGTGCCCAAACGCCGCCGCCGTCGGCCGCTGGATACCCGGAGCCTGATGGATTTCAGCCTGCTCAGGACGATGCTGATTCCCGTGATTCTCGGATTTCTCCTGAACCGGTACGTGGAGCCGCTGAAAGAAAAGCTGATCTGGATCGCCGTATTGCTGTTCCTGAACGGCATTATCCTGTACATACCCCAGTTTTTCCCCACCAGCAACCGGGACAGCCGGATGCTATCCCGGGTCGAGGGACTCCTCGTAGGGTTGGGCGGCGCGCTGGGAATTTTGCCGGGCGTTTCCGCCGTGGGTTCTGCGCTGTCCGTTGCCAGCATCTGCGGCGTGGAGCGGAGCTACGGTCTGAACATGGCGCTGCTGATGAACATGTTTATTCAGGTCGGTTTGATCGTTCTGGATGTGCTGGCGCTGATATCGGTAGGGGCGGGAACGCTGTCGTTCCTGATTCTCGTCCGATATCTGGTGACTGCCGCTGTGTCTTTTGGCGCCGCGTTGCTGGGCGTGAAGCTCATGCGTCTGCTGGCCGCCAATAACGGCTATGCGCTGCTGGCGGTCTACTGCTGGGGTGTGTCGCTGTTTACCTTCATTCTGAATTTGATGGCTTAATGGGAGAAAATTATGGCTGAGAAGAAAACGGCCAGTCGGGCCGAGCAGGCGGTTTCGGGCGCGAAGAAGAAAACGTCATCCGGTTCCGCTTCCAAACCTTCCGGAAAAAAGAGTACGTCTGCCAAGAACACCAAGTACAAGACGGAATATGAGCGTGCCGTTCCGCCGCATTTTCTCATTGCGGCGGTCAGCATTCTGCTGTTTGCGCTGTTTGTTGTCATCAGCGTGAACCCGGATGGTGCGTTGCTGAAAATCATTCAGTCTGTGGTGCTGGGTCTGGTTGGACAGGCCGGATTTTATTTTGCCATTCCGGGACTGTTATACCTGTTCGTCATCCACACCTTTGGCCGGAAAAATGCCCCGACCATGCGGAGCGTCTGCACATTGCTTTTCGTTTTTCTGTGCGGGTGCATTTACCACCTTGCCATGCAGGAGCAGGAGATGTCGAAGGGCTTTGCCCTGATCGCCGACCTGTATACCGGCGGCGTAGCGGGAAGCACCGGCGGCGTCCTCTGCGGCGGCGCGGCCATGCTGCTGCGCTGGCTCTGCGGCAAAACGCTGGCCCTTGTGTTCTGCGTGTTTTTCGCAATTCTGACGCTGCTGGGGGCAATGAATATCACCATTCCCAGCATTATCAGAGCCATTGCCAACCGCCCCAAGGACGATTATGTGGAGGAAGAGGACTACATAGACCCGGCGACGGCTGTAGTCAACAATATTGCGAGCAAGCAGATCGCCCGCAAGCGTCAGCGCCGGGAACAGCAGCGGGCGAGGGAGAACGCCCCGGAAGAAACACCGCCGGAGACGCCCCAGCAGCTTCCGCCGGAAAAGCAGCCGCGTCCTGCCCCAAAGCAGGAAAAAAATCATGCTCCCGCACCGCAGGATGAAGTCAAGCAGGTTCCCGGCAAGGGTGCGGCGTTCATGGAGCGTATCGACGGAGACATCAACGCGCCGCTGTCCGGCACGGCCGAATACGTGAAGGACGAAACGCCGCCGGTTCCCGAACCGCTCCCCGCGCGTCCAGCTCCAGCGAAGCCCGTCCGGGTGGAAGGGGAGGACATCGGGGAAAAGCTGCCCAGCAAAATGCCGGAATTTGTCCCCAACGCGCCCATCCCGCCCGCGCCCAAGCTGGACGAAGGCAAGATAAAGCCCACCCCGGAGGCAAAGTCCGGGAAGGTCACCACCAAGGAAGCCGCCCAATCCGCCCAGCAGGTCGCCGCGGAAATCGCCCAGACCCAGGGGGTGCAGCAGCCGGATTACTGCTTCCCGCCGCTGGATCTGCTGAAGCGTCCGGTGCGTGCCGGGACGGACGGTACGGAGGAAATGCGGGAAAATTCCCGCCGCCTCAACGAGACCCTCGCCAGCTTCAATATCGACGCTCATATCATCAACGTCACCCGCGGCCCCAGCGTCACCCGCTACGAGGTGGAGCTGGATAAGGGCGTCCGGCTGAATAAGATCACCGGCTGCGCCGATGATATTGCCCTGAGTCTGGGCGCGTCCGGCGTCCGCATCGCCGCCGTTCCCGGAAAGATCTCCGTGGTTGGCATCGAGGTGCCAAACCGCGCGGTCACGACGGTCTCCCTGCGGGAGGTTATCGATTCCACCGAGTTTGCCAAGGCAAAATCCAAGACCTCCATTGCGCTGGGCAAGAGCATTGACGGAAGCTGCATCGTGGGTAACATTGCCAAAATGCCCCACCTGCTGATCGCCGGTACCACCGGTTCCGGTAAATCCGTGTGCATGAATTCCATCATCATCAGCTTACTATACAAGGCAGGTCCCGACGATGTGAAGCTCATCATGGTTGACCCCAAGATGGTGGAGCTGGGTATTTACAACGGCATTCCCCATCTGCTGATCCCTGTGGTCACCGACCCCAAGAAGGCTGCGGGCAGTCTGCAATGGGCGGTGACAGAAATGCTTCGCCGCTACAGAATGATGTCCGACATGGGCGTCCGGGATCTGGAATCCTACAACAGCATCGTTACCGCCGAGGAGGACGGCCAGAAGCTCCCTCAGGTGGTCATTATCATCGACGAGCTGGCGGATCTGATGATGGTCGCCGCCAAGGAGGTGGAGGATTCCATCTGCCGCATTGCACAGATGGGTCGTGCCGCCGGTATGCACCTGATCATTGCCACCCAGCGTCCTTCCGCCAACGTTATCACCGGCCTGATGAAGGCGAATATTCCGTCCCGAATCGCTTTTTCCGTTGCCTCCGCAATGGAATCCCGCATCATTCTGGACACCATGGGTGCGGAAAAGCTGGTGGGCAAGGGCGATATGCTGTACGCCCCCATCGGCTGCGGCAAGCCGCTGCGTGTGCAGGGCTGTTTCGTCACCGACACCGAGGTTGAGGCCGTGGCCGGGTATGTCAAGGACAACTACACGGCGGATTACAGCCAGCAGGTGCTGGACGAGATCGAGAAAAAAGCCCAGCAGACCGGCAAAAAGCCGGCGAGCGTCTCCGACCCTGACCCCACCGACGAGGAGCTGGAGGGCGACGAAATGCTGCCCGCCGCCGTGGATGTGATTCTGGAGACCGGACAGGCTTCCGTCTCCATGCTCCAGCGCCGTCTGAAGCTGGGCTATGCCCGCGCGGCGCGAATCGTGGACGAGATGGAGGAAAAGGGCATTGTCGGCCCCTTCCAGGGTTCCAAGCCGAGGGCTATTCTGATCACGAAGGAACAATGGGCGTCCATGAAGGGCGGCCAGACGGAACAGATGGGCTTTGACGATCTGGACTCCGTGCCGGATGAACTGATGTAATGATTTAAAACGCCCGGACGAGAACGTCCGGGCGTTTGACTATTACAGCACATACAAGATTTAATCAGCATGGAAGTCCGCCTGTTCCACCCGATAGTACCGAAATATTCCTTCTTCTTTGACGAAGCGAAATCCCACCTTTTCAAGAACGTGCTGACTGCGTGTGTTCTTAAGAACGGCATCGGCGTTGACCGCAAGCATCCCCAGCTTCTCAAAAGCGTATTTGATCGCCAGCTTTTCCGCTTGCGTCCCATAACCTTTGCCCTTCACGGAATCATTTTGCATGTGAATACTCAGCGTACACTCTTTCCTGTCGCGGTCTATTTGCTTTAGCTGCAACTCCCCAATCACCTCGGCATCAAGCATAATTGCGAATACAACCCTCGACACATCCTGCTTCGATTCAAAATACCGGTTTACAGCATCTTCGTTATAGGTGTATGGCTTGAACAGCTTCATATCCATATAAATGGATGCGTCATTTGTCCACCCTTTATAAAGGTCGTGACATAACTCCCTTGTCATGATCTGTAGGCTGATCTGTCCCATTTAATCTTCTCCGATTCCGATTTGCAGGTATGGGCGCTTTTACGGAGCCAGCCGGACAGCCGCGTCCAGAATGGCGTTTGCGGCACCTTCCTTGGTTTGCAGCGGGAGTTCGGTGGTTTCATTCCGGGTGATGATCGTGATCACGTTTGTGTCAACCCCGAAGCCAGCGCCGGACTGCTTGAGATTGTTGGCGCATATCATGTCCACGTTCTTCTTTACGAGCTTTTCCCGGCTGTTTTCCACCATGTTCTGGGTCTCCATGGAAAAACCGCAGATGACCTGCCCCGGGACGCGGTTTTCCCCGAGATATTTCAGGATGTCCCGGGTGCGTTTCAGGGGGATGGACATGTCCCCTTCGGACTTTTTGACCTTGTTGTCGCTGTAATTTACCGGGGTGTAGTCCGCCACCGCCGCCGCTTTGAAAATAAAGTCGGATTTTGGGGCGTTGGCGGCCACGGCTTCAAACATATCCTGAGCGGAAACGACGGGAACTACGGTCACAAAGGGCGGGGGGGCGATGGCTGTGGGGCCGGAAACCAGAGTCACGTCCGCGCCCCGGAGCATGGCCATTCTGGCAATGGCATAGCCCATTTTCCCGGTGGAATGGTTGGTCAGATACCGGACGGGGTCGATGGCCTCCTGGGTCGGACCGGCGGTGACAAGCACCTTTTTCCCGGCAAGATCGTGAGGGAAGGCCAGCTGACGCAGGATATATTGCAGAATTTCCTCCGGCTCTGGCAGCTTGCCCTTGCCCACGGCGCCGCAGGCAAGACGTCCGCTGGCAGGTTCGATGACTTCCCAGCCATAACGGCGCAGAAGCGCCAGATTGTCCTGTGTCACGGGATTTTCGTACATGTTGGTATTCATGGCAGGGGCGATGAGTTTGGGGCAGCGGCAGGCAAGAATGGTGGTGGTGAGCATATCGTCCGCCAGCCCGTGGGCCAGTTTCGCGCACACATTGGCCGTGGCCGGGGCGACGATCACAAGATCAGTCCGTTCCGCCAGAGCGATATGCTCCACCTGATGGGAGAAATTCCGGTCGAAGGTGTTCACCATCGTCCGGCGGCCGGTGAGCTGCTCGAAGGTCAGGGGTGTGACGAATTGGGTGGCGTTTTCGGTCATGACGACCTCCACCGCGGCGTGCTGCTTGACAAGGGCGGAGGCCAGCGCGGCGGCCTTATAGGCGGCAATTCCGCCGGTAACGCCCAGAAGGACGGTTTTTCCTTTCAGCATGGGGAACCCTCCAGAATAGAAAATTGCTTACGCTCATTATATCCCGATTTTGAATCGCTGTAAAGATGATTTTTTTCTTGTATTTTCCGCCGCACCCTGCTATAATACTTCCGGAGTGAAAGCTCCCAAATTTGCGCTGTATCTTCATAAGAAGAACGGCAGCAGGAGGTAATTTCATATGGAAAAAAGGAAAATGAACACCCGGTACATGGCGACCCTCGCTATGTTCTGCGGTGTTCTGCTGGTCATGGGCGTTACCGGAATCGGTTTCATTCCACTTCCGGTGATCAAGGCCACAACCATGCACATCCCGGTCATTCTGGGCGCGGTTTTGCTCGGCCCCGGCGCGGGCGCTGTCCTTGGGGGCGTGTTCGGGCTGTGCTCCATCTGGGCAAATACCACCAGTCCCGGACTGCTGGCATTTGCGTTTTCGCCCTTTATGACCACGGAGGGCCTGCCGGGGGTGCTGAAAAGCCTGTGGATCGCACTGGGGTGCCGGATTCTGTTCGGCGCGATTGCGGGATGGCTGTGGAAGCTGTTTAAGAAGCTTACGAAGCAGGACTTTGCGGCGCTGCCCCTGACTGCGGCAATTTCCACGCTGTGCCACACAATTCTCGTCATGGGCAGCATTTATGTGCTGCTTGCCCAGCAGTACGCACAGGCGAAAAACGTGGCCATTACCGCCGTTTTTGGACTTGTGATGGGGACGGTCACGGCGTCCGGAATCCCTGAGGCTATTATTGCTGCCATTCTGGTGACCGTCATCGGAAAGGCGCTGCTGCACCTTTCGGAGCGGATGAAAAAACGTTAAGGAGAGATCGTTATGCTGCTTGCCATTGACATCGGTAATACCAATCTGGTCATCGGCTGTATTGAAAATGATAAAATTCTGTTCAAAGCCCGCATTGCCACCGACGCCATCCGCACCTCCGACCAGTATGGCGTGGAGATCAAAAACATGATGGAAGCCTTCGGCGTGCAGGTGAAGGATATCGACGACTGCATCATTTCCTCCGTCGTGCCGCCGGTGTTCAATTCGGTCAAAACCGGTGTCATCAAGGTCATCCGGAAGCAGCCCATGGTGGTCGGCCCCGGGCTGAAAACCGGGCTGAACATCCACATGGACGTTCCCAGCCAGGTGGGCAGCGACCGCATCGTCATCGCCGTGGCCGCCCTTGCCGAGTACGAAGCGCCCATGATTCTGATGGATTTGGGAACGGCTACCACCATTGAGGTGGTGGAGCCGAACAATATGTATCTGGGCGGCATTATTTTCCCGGGCGTCCGGGTCTCGCTGGACGCGCTGACCAGCCGCACCGCTCAGCTTCCCGGCATCAGTCTGGACAAGCCGAAGCACGTCATCGGCAAGAACACCGTGGACTGTATGCGCAGCGGCATGATGTACGGCACCGCCGCCATGCTGGACGGACTGGTGGAGCGAATCGAAGCAGAGCTGGGACACAAGTCCACACTCATTGCCACCGGCGGCCTTGCCCAGTTTATCACACCGCTGTGCAAACGGGAGATCATTCTGGAGAAAGACCTGCTTTTGAAGGGCCTGAACGTCATTTACAAGAAAAATAAGCGGTAACGGAAAGCCGGCAGCCCTGCGCTGTCGGCTTTTGCATCCGAAAATCCTTTCTGCGGCGGGGTGCTATTATTGCGCCCCGCCGCATAGTCTTTGGCAGGAGTGATGCAAATGATGTGCGCATGGAAACAGCTGCTGTCCGTCTTGCCGCCAAGACTTCGGCCGGAGGTGGACAGGTTGGGGAAAAACGCTTTGCAGGAGCTGCGGCTTCGGCTGGGGATGCCGCCGGAGCTGGTTTTGAGCGGGGAAAGCCGCTGGCTGGGGTGCTGTGTCAGCAGGGAAGACCTGAATTACTGCATCAACGCCGCCAGCCGATATTCTCCCTGGGCGGCGGCGACAACAGCGCAGGGGTATCTTACCGCCCCCGGGGGACACCGCATTGGTCTGTGCGGCGAGGTGGTCTGCAAGGATGGCATTGTGACTGGCATCCGGGAAATCAGCTCCCTGTGCATCCGTGTCGCGAGAGATTTTCCGGGAATCGCCAAGCGGGCGGCGGACGCTCCCGGCTCCATTCTGATTCTGGGTGCGCCCGGGTGGGGAAAAACTACCCTGCTGCGGGATCTGATCCGGCAGATTGGAGAAAAGCAATGCGTCAGCGTGGTGGACGAGCGAGGGGAGCTATTCCCGGAGGGGCTGGAACGGGGGAAGAAGACGGACGTCCTCACCGGCTGCCCCAAGTCACCGGGAATCGACATGGTGCTAAGAACCATGGGGCCGGACTGCATCGCCGTGGACGAGATCACGGCGGAGGCGGACGCCCGGGCGCTTCTCCGGGCGGCAAACTGCGGCGTGCGGCTGCTGGCGACCGCCCACGGCACGTCGGCGGCAGACTTGCGGCGCAGGTCGGTCTACCGTCCGCTGGCGGAAAGTGGGGTGTTCCAAACGCTTTTGATTTTGCGGCAGGACAAGTCCTTCCGGGCGGAGAGGGCGACGCTATGAGCTACAGATGGTTTGGCGCGGCGCTGGTCATCGCGGGCTGCGGTGGTTTCGGGTTTTCCATCGCTTCCGGGTACAAGCGGGAGGAAGGAATCCTCCGGCAGCTGCTCAGGGCGCTGAATTACATGGAGTGGGAGCTTCAATACCGCCTGACGCCCCTGCCGGAGCTTTGCCGTCAGGCGGGGAAGGAAACGAGGGGGACACTCCGGGAAGTGTTTTTCAATCTTGCGCGGGAGCTGGAATGGCAGACCTCCCCGGACGCGGCCAGCTGCATGACCGCCGCGCTGAAACGCAGTCACGAGCTGCCCCGGCGGGTACGGGGAATCATGAAGCAGCTGGGGCATACCCTTGGCCGGTTCGATCTTCCGGGGCAGAAGCAGGGCCTTGAGGAAGTGAAGGAAGCGTGCCGCATGGAGCTGGAAGCTCTGGGGAAGAACCGGGAAACACGTCTTCGCAGCTACGGGACGCTGGGATTATGCGCCGGTGCGGCGCTTGCCATTTTGTTTCTATGAGTATGGACATTGATCTGATTTTCAAAATTGCTGCCATTGGCATCATCGTTTCTATCCTCAATCAGGTGCTTTCCCGTTCCGGCCGGGAGGAGCAGGCCACCATGACCAGTCTTGCGGGGCTGGTGGTCGTGCTGATGATGCTGGCGCAGAAGATCGCCGATCTGTTTGATCTGGTGAAGACCCTGTTTGAATTCTGATGAGCCTGTTCTGGAAGGCCGCGGCGGCGGTGCTGCTGGCGGTGGTGCTGGGGCTTTCGTTGGGAAAGCAGAAGGACATCGGCGTTCTGCTGACCATGGCGGTGTGCTGCATGGTCGCCATGATCGCCATTTCCTATCTGGAGCCGGTGCTGGACTTCCTGCGTGAGCTGGAGACGCTGGGAGACCTGCAGGGGGACATGCTGGGCATTCTCTTAAAAGCGGTGGGCATCGGGCTGGTGTCGGAGATCGCCGGACTGGTCTGCACTGACGCGGGAAACGGCTCCCTCGGAAAAACGCTGCAAATGCTTGGCTCGGCGGTGATCTTATATCTGTCTCTTCCCATTTTCACCGCCATGCTGGAACTGATACGGGAGATTTTACGGGAGTTATGAGCAAATTGATTTTGGCGGTGGCGTTGATATTTGCGCTGGCGATACCTGCATCTGCCGTTGAGTTTACCGCCCCTCAGGTGCCAGAGAAAGGGGCGGAGCTGATGCCGGAGGACACCGGCTCCTTTGCCGCCGGACTGACGGAGCTGCTTCGGGACGCGGTTCTGGGACTTCGGCCGGATTTGAAGGAAGCGTCCAAGGTCAGCCTTGGGGTGATCGCGGCGGTGATGATGGTGTCACTGCTCCAATCCTTTTCCGGAAGCGTGAAGACCGTCGCAAACCTTGTGGGGGCGACAGCCATTGCGGCGGGGCTGCTGCTGAGCGCAAATTCCCTGATTCGTCTGGGGTCGCAGACCGTGACGGAAATCAGCGAGTATGGAAAGCTGCTGCTTCCCGTCATGACGGCGGCCATGGCGGCGCAGGGCGGGGCGGCGTCCTCCACGGCGCTCTACGCCGGGACGGCGGTGTTCGACTCGGTGCTGAGCTCCCTGATTTCCCGGATGCTCGGCCCCATGGTGTACCTGTTTCTGGCGCTGTCGGCGGCAAACAGCGCAATCGGGGAGAATATTCTGGGAAAATTGCGGGATTTGGTCAAAAACGTCGTCAGCTGGAGCCTGAAAACCATATTGACGGTGTTCACGACCTATATGACCGTCACCGGCGTGGTCAGCGGCACTACCGACGCGGCGGCGCTGAAAGCAACGAAGGTCACCATTTCCTCCGTAGTCCCCGTGGTGGGCGGAATTTTGTCCGACGCCTCGGAAGCGGTGCTGGTCAGCGCGGGGCTAATGAAAAACGCGGCGGGCATTTATGGAATTCTGGCGGTGCTGGCGGTATTCTTAAGCCCGTTCCTGAAAATCGGCGTCCACTATCTGATATTGAAACTGACAGCCGCCGTATGTGGCATCTTCGGAGAAAAGGGATTGACGGAGCTGATCGGGGATTTTTCCACAGCTATGGGACTTCTGCTCGCCATGACCGGCTCGGAGTGCCTGCTGCTGCTCATCAGCACGGTGTGTTTTCTGAAAGGAGTGGGATAATGGAGGCGCTTCGGCAATATGTTATTTCTGTGGTAGCTGCCGCCATGCTCTGCGGCATTGTGGTCAGGCTGTTCCCTAATGGAAGCGGCAAGCAGGTGGGGAAGCTGATCTGCGGGCTGTTTCTGGCGTACACTGTTCTGAGTCCCATTTCGAGGGTGGATTTTTCCAAATTGCCGGACTTTTCCCTGCGGTGCATGGATGACGCGGAGGACGCCGCCGCGATGGGAGAAAATCTCGCGCGGGATTCCATGGCGGATATCATAAAGGAAGAAACGGAAGCATATATCTTGGACAAAGCCGCAGACCTCCACGCGAACCTGCGCGTTGAGGTCGCTGTCGGCGAAGACAATCTCCCGGCGGCAGTCACGATCTCCGGGGAGGCGTCCCCTTACGCCCGGCGGCAGATACAGGCCATGATCGCAAATGATCTGGGTATTTCAAAGGAGAATCAGAAATGGATTGGGTAACGCTGAGAAGCAGGGGAAAGGAGCTGGTCAGGAAATACCGCTATGTCCTTTTGGTGGTGCTGGCAGGGCTTTTTCTCATGGCGCTGCCCGACGGAAAAAACACAAAAGCAGCCCCGGAACCCGCCGCTGCGGAAACGGAACCCCGGCAGGATCTGCAAACCGGGCTGGAAGAAATTCTCAGCCAGATACAGGGCGCGGGCAGGGTGCAGGTGCTTCTGACCCAGCGGGAAGGGGAGCGGACGGTATACCAGACGGACGAGGATTCCACATCCTCCGGCATCCGGTCGGACACGGTTTTGCTCAATGGCTCTGACCGTTCTCAGACCGGGCTTGTGCAGCAGGTCAATCCCCCTACTTATCTCGGCGCGGTCATCGTATGCCAGGGGGCGGACAGCGCGTCCGTCCGGCTTGCCATCGTATCAGCGGTGGGCAGCGTCACCGGGCTGTCCACCGACAAAATAACCGTTTTGAAAATGAAATGAATGATTGGAGGCATTTTTATGAAGGTATGGAAGAAGAATCTGATTGCGGCGGCGATTTTGGTGACGGTATGCGCAGGCATCTACGTCAACTGGCGCTACACCGAGGATCAGGCGGCGGCAAATCTCACGGATACGCTGGACACGGAAAAGGTCATGTCCGACGACAATCTGGTGCTCAGCGAGGACATGGCGGCCATCTCCGCCGGGGAAGACGTGGCGACCACCTCCACCGACTACTTTGCCGCCGTCCGCCTGTCCCGGCAGCAGGCGAGGGACAACGCCGTGAATCTGCTTCAGGAAGCCATGTCCTACAGCGAAAGCTCCAAGGAAGCGGAGTCCGCGGTAGAGCTGGAACAGATCGTGCAGACGGCGCTGAGCGAAGCCCAGATCGAGAGCCTGATCATCGCGAAGGGCTATGCCGACTGCGTGGCCTACATGTCCGGCGAGGGCATTTCCATTGCGGTGGCTTCTCCCGAGGGCGGCTTGCAGCGGGAGGACGTAGCCGTCATCGCGGACATCGTCATGGCGCAGTCCGACTATTCTCTGAACGATATCCGTGTTGTGGAAGTTCAATAAGTTTATGCCCCGGATGAAGACCATCCGGGGCAATCTTGTAAATCCGTGCTTTGCTTGCAGAAAATGGTTGTATTTTTCTGGATTTGTGGTACAATAAACAAAAGTATGTCAAGCCCACGGGCGGGACAAACATTTAGGAGGTAAAACCTTATGGCTGAATATAAGCAGTACATCACCCAGATTCAGGAAAATGGAAGCGTCATGATCTCTGAGGACGTGGTAGCGACCATCGTGGCCCATGCCCTGTCCGAGGTGGAGGGCGTCGGCTCTCTGGGCATCAAGCCCGGCGTCAGCATCGCAGACTTTACCAATAAAAAGAATTGGGGTAAGGGGCTGAAGATCCTGATCGCGGAGGACAACACCCTTACCATTGAGTGCGGCATTATGGTCTGCTACGGCTACAGCGTCGTGGACGTGGCGAAGGATGTGCAGGCGGCAGTGACCGCCAGCGTGGAGTCCATCACCGGCACGAAGGTCGAGAGCGTCTCCGTCAACGTCTGCGGCATCGTCCACAAGTAAGGTCGGGCGGTATGAAAAGAGGCGACGCCAGAGAACTGGCAGTACATCTGATTTACGGCCGGGCGTTTACCGGCGAGGAGCCGGAGCAAGTGGTTTCTACCCGTCTGGACAAGGAATATTACGGAAAACTGGCCGAAGAAAATGAGGTATATGCCCAGCGCCCTGACCGGTTTCAGCTGCGCTATATCGACTCGGTGGTCACCGGCGTTGCCAACCGGGAGGACGAGCTGGACGACGTGATCCGGCAGTTTTCCATCGGCTGGGACATCAGCCGCATTTCCAAGCTCGCCCGGTGCATTCTCCGGCTGGCGATCTACGAAATCCTTTACGTGGACGACGTTCCCACCGGCGTTGCGGTAGCCGAAGCGGTGCGCATTGCGAAAAAATACGACGGCGACGATACCGGCGCGTTTATCAACGGAATCTTAGGCAGCTTTGTCCGCAGCCGGGACACGGAGACGGAAGCCCCCCAAGAGGAAGTCCAATGAGCGTCATCGGCATCGACACCAGCAATTACACTACCTCCATCGCCTTTTTTGACGGTGAGGGGGGAGAAAATTGCTCCCGCCTTCTGCCCGTCAGGCAGGGGGAGCTGGGTCTGCGTCAGTCCGACGCGGTATTTGCCCATATCAAAAGCCTGCCGGAGCTTTCCGGCAGGCTGTTTTCCCATATTCAGAAGGACGCCATCACGGCGGTGGGCGTCAGCACCCGTCCCCGGGCGGTGGAGGGGAGCTATATGCCCTGCTTCATGGTTGGCTACTCCCACGCGAAGTTGCTGTCGGACGCTCTGGGCGTGCCGCTGGCGGAGGTTTCCCACCAGCAGGGACACGTGGCCGCGTCATTGTGGAGCGCAGGACGGCTGGATTTGATGGAGAAAACCCATCTTGCATGGCATTTGTCCGGCGGTACCACGGAGCTGCTTCTGGTGGAGCCGGAGGGCAGAAATGTGAAGTGTACCCGCATCGGCGGCACCACGGACATTTCCGCCGGTCAGCTGATCGACCGGACGGGGCAGCTTTTGGAGCTGCCGTTCCCATCGGGTAAGCATCTGGACAGCCTCAGCCGGGAAGCGACGGGGAAGGATGTGTTCCGCGTCAAGTGCAGGAACAGCGAATTTTCCCTTTCCGGCGTGCAGAATAAGGTGCAGCAGTTCCATGCCGCCAGCGCTGACCCTGCCGAGACTGCGGCTTACGCTCTGCGGTGCGTTGCGGGCGCGGTGTATCAGGCGACGGTTCAGGCGTTGGAGGCCTATCCGGGGTTGAGTGTGGTATTTTCCGGGGGCGTTGCGTCCAATTCCATGCTCCGGGAGCTGACGGCAACCCTCCATCCCGTTTTTGCACAGCCGCAGTTTTCCACGGACAACGCCATGGGCGTCGCCGTGCTGACAAAACGACTGACGGAGGAATAACATGGCTCAGAACGTTCTGTCCATCACCCAGTTAACCGAATATATCCGTGGACGGCTGGACGACGACCCCTTTCTGGGGCAGGTGGCCGTACGGGGCGAGATCAGCAATTATAAGGTCTACCCCTCGGGACACCACTATTTTACGCTGAAAGACGAAGGGGCGGCATTGAAGTGCGTCATGTTCAAGGGCAATGCCATGCGTCTGCGCTTCCGGCCGGACAACGGCATGAAGGTCATTGCCATGGGCAAGGTCACGGTCTATCCCAGAGACGGGGCGTATCAGCTGTACTGCGCCGCCATGGCCATGGACGGCGTAGGCGACCTGTACGCCGCCTTTGAGCAGCTGAAGAAAAAGCTGGCGGCGCAGGGGTTATTTGATCCAGCCCACAAAAAGCTGCTGCCCAAATGCCCCGGCACCATCGGAATCGTCACCAGTTCCGCCGGTGCGGCGGTGCATGATATGCTCCGGATTCTCAGAAAGCGATATCCGCTGACGAAGGTGCGGCTCCTGCCCGTTCGGGTGCAGGGCGCGGAAGCGCCGGGGGAAATCGCCGCGGCCATCCGGTATGCCAACCGCTACAGGCTGGCCGACCTGCTGATCGTGGGTCGGGGCGGCGGCTCCATTGAGGATTTGTGGGCGTTTAACGACGAACTGGTCGCCCATGCCATTTATGAATCGGAGATTCCCGTGATCTCCGCCGTGGGACACGAGCCGGATGTGACCATTTCCGACTACGTGGCCGATCTTCGTGCGGCGACGCCCTCCAACGCGGCAGAGCTTGCCGTGCCGGATCAGGACGCTTTGCGGCAGAATCTGGATGCCATGTCCAGCGCTATGGCGTCCGCCCTGAGCCGCCAGTTGAAGGCGGCGCGGCAGCATCTGAACGTGTTGTCCCAGTCTCCTGCGCTGCGAAGCCCCACGGGGTACATCGAGCAGCGGGAGAAGAGTCTGGAGCTGTTGAAAAACCGCCTGATCGCGGCGCAGAACCAGAGCATCACCCGGAAAAATCAACGCTACATTGCCGCCGTTTCCAAGCTGGACGCCATGAGTCCCCTGAAAGTGCTGACCCGGGGCTATTCCATGGCACAGACGGAAGCGGGGGAGGTACTCCGCTCCGTTCGGCAGGTGGAGCTGGGAGAACGCATCAGCGTCCTGCTGAGCGATGGAAAACTGTCCGCAACCGTAATGGATAAAAAGGAGGAAGCGCGATGAATCCGCAGAACAAAACCTTTGAGGAGTCCATGGCACGTCTGGAGCAGATCGTCCGGGCTATGGAACGGGGAGACGTGGCTCTGGAGGAGTCCTTGAAGCTCTTTCAGGAGGGCACTGAGCTGGTGCGAAGCTGCCAGAAGCTGCTGGACGACGCCCAGCTTCAGGTGAAGAAGATCATGACCGCCCCGGACGGCAGCCCTGTAGAGGAGGACTTTCAGGATGAGCCTTGACTCTAGAAGCCGGGAATACCGGGAGTACGTGGAAGCCTATCTGAAGGATTTCTACGCGCAGTTCCACGACGCGCCCCAGAAAGATCTCTACAAGGCCATGGAATACAGTCTGCTTGGGGGCGGCAAGCGTCTGCGGCCGATTTTTGCCTTTGAGTTCTGCCGCCTGTGCGGGCGGGACTGGAAGGACGCCGCGCCTTTCGCCGCCGCCGTGGAGATGATCCATACATACAGCCTGATCCATGACGATCTGCCCTGCATGGACAACGACGATTACCGCCGGGGACGGCTGACGAACCACAAGATTTTCGGCGAGGGAATGGCCGTTCTGGCGGGGGACGCCCTGCTGACGGATGCCTTCATGGTCGCGTCCAAGGCCAGACTGGCAAAGCCGGAGGACATGGCGACGGCCATCGGCCTGCTGGCGGAGTGCGCCGGTTCTCCCGGCATGGTGGGCGGTCAGGTGCTGGACATCATGAGTCAGGAGCGGGAGCTGAGCGAGCAGGAGGTTCTGGATATTCAGTCCCGGAAGACCGGCGCCCTTATCAATGCCGCCTGCGCCCTGGGCGCGATTGCCGGCGGCGCGTCAGACGAGCAGTTCGAGGCCGCCTGTCAGTTCGCGGCGGGACTGGGACTGGCGTTCCAGATTCGGGACGATATGCTGGACGTCATCGGCACCCAGTCGGAGCTGGGAAAAGCCACCGGCATGGACGGGGAGAAGAACACCTTCGTCCGCCTGTATGGTCTTGAAAAGTGCGAGGAACTGGTGAAAAAATACACGGATTACGCCATTTCCGCACTGTCCGCGTTTGAAGATACGGAATACATCACCGCCCTCGCTCACAGTCTGACCACACGGCGCGTGTAAAAACCATAGGATAAAGTTTGCCCCCGGCCGTAAGCGGGGTGTTCGTAAGACAGTTAAATTCAACAATCTGAAAACCATTGGTTTTCGAGGGACGGCGTGGCTTCGGTCACGCCGTTTTGTATCTCACATCTATTTTGGATAGCCGCATAGAGGCGCAGGGGGTGCAGCCCCTTGTTCGGAACGCAGTGACGCAAAACGCCCCGGACATTCAGGTGTCCGGGGTGTTCGGTCTCTCTGAGCACACATACGGGGCTTGCCCCGTATAGAAGTGCGCTCTTTATCAGTTCGACAAATTGGAATTTGTTGTTCTACGACCAAAAATCAGATGCTTTTGCAAACAGCAATTTAACCAACCATGCAGGATACCACTCCGAGTTTTTGCTTACAACTAATGCCAACACAAAATATGTGATAATCAGTAACAGAATAACAGCCATTAAAACAACTGCTATTCTCTGGCTATTGCGATAAGCCTCACGCTCGGATTCAAAAGTAATAATATGTTTACCTATTGAATTGGTCATTGAGCGGATATATCCTGCATTGGATATCCATATGGTGTAAGTATCGCCATCGCATAAAAATGCTGGATTATCAAAGTAACCATTGTAATAATTATAGAAATTAATGATATAGGTTTCACCCGTAGGTGCAGACAGATGCAGTTCATTTTTGCTTGTTTCATAAGCAATGAAACTGGTTTCAACGAGTGTGGTTTCGTTCTCAGAGGAGATATTGTAGCCAGCAAAGACACACAAGAAAAGCACTGCAACCCATGCAATAATGCAAAGAATAAGTCCAAAGAACATCAGCCAGGGTCTATGCGCCATGCCGTTGAAAGGCTCCCAGTCGATATTGAACATTTTTCTCACCTCTTTCTTGTGCGGCAGAATCATCTTTGAATAGTTAGACAAATTCTAGTTTAGGCTATCGGCTTTAAACAGCACGGGCCTAGATGCAGTAAAAGTCCGTTTTATTGGACAGCGAAAATTGTATAATAATGGCACAGTAAAGGTGGTGCCATTATGTATAAGAAGAAAGCAGCAAGCAAATCTCTCAAGAAGGCCATGAGTTTTGCGCAGTTTCTCAAGAGGTTTCCTAATGAAAAATCCTGTGCAGAGTATCTGTATCATGTCAAATGGCCCAATGGCTTTGTCTGCCCTGTCTGCGGTCACCGGCATTGCTATGCGCTGAACCGCCCCGGGCGGTATCAGTGCGCCAAATGCCGACATCAGACCTCCCTCACTGCCAATACCGTCATGCACCGCACCCATCTTCCTCTGACCAAGTGGTTCTGGGCGATCTACCTTGTAGCCTGCGACAAGCGAGGAATCTCTGCTCTGACGCTGGCTGGCAAGATTTCCGTGAGCTACGAAACCGCCTGGTATCTCCTGTGCCGGATTCGTAAGGCTATGGAAGCAAGGGATGCCCAATATACCCTGGGTGGAATCATTGAGTTTGACGATTCCTACTTTGGTGCGAAAATCAAGGGGAAAGAGGGACGTGGAGCAGGAAATCAGGGCGTATTTGTTGCGGTTGGAAAGGACGAAGCAGGCCGGCCAGAGTATTTGAAGATGCTGATCACACCCAATATTCAGATTCCTTCCGTGAAGAAGTTTGTGGATAAGAATCTGGAAACTGGTTCTGTTGTAGAAACAGATGGATTCAGGAGTTATCGCAAACCGCTGGCAGACAACTACACGCATCAGGCTGAAGATTTCAGCCCCGACAGTGAACATCTGAAGTGGCTCCATCGAATCATCGGAAACGCAAAGGCATTCATCAACGGAACCTACCATGGCACAAGTTCCAAGCATCTGCAAATGTACCTGAGTGAATTCTGTTACCGCTTCAATCGTCGATCTTTCGGTGGAGACATCTTCGACCGCCTTTTAGTCGCTATTGCTGGTTGACACTATATCTTGTGGCTTGCTGCTTAAAGCCGATAGCCTAAATTCCGATTTGTCAGCCTGCTGAAACCACGAAACGGATAGCGCAGAGATGGGTCAAGTCCCCTCACGCCGTTTCCCTGCGGAAGACGCGGCGGAAAATCTTTTCACCCCAGTCGAACAGGCGCTGCATGGCGAAAAATACCGTAGGCGTCATGAGCAGCAGCGTCAGCATCAGAAGATTCGTCTGCACCGTGCCGGAACGCAGCTCGAACAGCTCCCCAAGGCAGGTGAACACCACGACCAGACACACCAGCATCCCACCCCACACGATTCTGCGGAACGCCCCGAAAGGCTTACACACCTGAAACAGCACCATCATGCCCACCACAGCGAGAATGCCCGCGCACACCGTGGCGATGGACTCCGCCGGGAGGTCAAAAACCACCATAAACGCCTGACACACCAGCACGGCGAATACATTGGTCAGCCCGCCGGGGAACGCCCGGCGCAGAACGCCCCGGAGAAAATGCCCGGTCACCCGGTCGTAATTCGGCTCCATGGCGAGGAAGAACGAGGGAATGCCGATGGTCAGCGCGGAGATTACGGTCAGGTGCATGGGCTGCAAGGGGTACGGCCAGTCCGTGAACAGGGAGATCACCGACAGGAACAGGGAGAAAATATTCTTCACAAGGAACAGCGTAGCCGCCCTCTGAATGTTGTTGATGACCCGCCGCCCCTCCGCGACGATGCCGGGCATGGCGGCAAAGTCGTTGTTCAGCAGCACGAGACTGCCCAGCTGGCTGGCCGCCTGTGCGCCGGAGCTGAAGGCAATGGAGCAGTCCGCCTGCTTCATGGCAAGCAGATCGTTGACGCCGTCGCCGGTCATGGCCACGGTGTGCCCCTGCTTTTGCAGCGCCGCCACAAGGCGGCGTTTTTTCTCCGGCGTCACCCGGCCGAAAACCGTGTTTTCCGACACCGCATGGGAAAAATCCTCGTCGGTTTCCAGCGCAGAGGTGTCAATATACCGGTCTGCACCGGGAATGCCCGCCCGGGCGGCGATCAGGCTGGCGGTATGGGGATTGTCGCCGGATATGACCTTCACGGTCACGCCCTGACGGTCAAAATAGCCGAAGGTCTCCGCCGCCTGCTCCCGGATGCGGCCGCTGAGCAAAATCAGTGCAAGAGGCGTTACCAGTGCCGGGTCCAATGCGCCGGGGACGGGGTCGCCGTCATATCGGGCGGCCAGCAGCACGCGGCAGCCCTGCTCTGCCCAGCCGTCCACGGTGTCCCGGTATTCTTCAAACCGCTGCGCCAGAATGAATTCCGGCGCGCCCACCAGAAACGCGCCCTGCCCCGCGAACACCGCCCCGCTCCACTTGGTCTCCGGGGAGAAGGGAATGCGCTTTTCGCAGACCCAGTCGGTTTTGCCGTCAAACAGCTCGTGAATGGCCTTGCCCGTGGCGTTGTCCGGCTCCGACGCGCCGTACATGGCGGTGAGGACGGCTTCCAGATATTCCGGGCTTCCGCCCGACAGGGGGACGACGTTTTCCACTTCCATGTCCGGCTCGGTGATGGTGCCGGTTTTGTCCACGCACAGCACGTCTACCCGCGCCAGCGTCTCGATGCAGTTCATGTCCTGCACCAGCACCTTTTTCCGGCTCAGCTTCACCGCCGACGCCGCCATGGCGATGGAGGTCAGCAGATACAGCCCCTCGGGGATCATCCCCACCAGCGCCGCGACGGTGCCCTCCACGCTGCTTTCCAGTCCCAGTTTCAGGACGCAGAACTCCTGATAGAACAGGATAATGCCCACCGGCACCAGCGCGATGCCCACGAAAAGGATCAGCCTGTCCAGAGAGCGCATCATTTCCGACTTTTTTGCGCCGGGGTTTTTCTGGGCTTCCCGGGAAAGCCGGGCGGCAAAGGAATCCCCGCCCACGGCGGTAAACTGCACCCGCCCACGGCCGGAGAGAATAGCCGAGCCGGACTTGACTTCATCTCCGGGGGTTTTCGTCACCGCGTCGGCCTCGCCGGTGAGCAGCGACTCGTCCACCCACATTTCCCCGCTGCGTAAGATGCCGTCGGCGGGGAGGGTGTCGCCGGAGGCAAATTCGGCGATATCGTCCTTGACGATGGCTTCCGGGGAAATCTCCTGCCGCGTTCCGTTCCGGATGACAGCGACGGGACGTTCCGCCACCAACGTCAGCCGCTCCACCGCCCGCTTGGCGCGGATCTCCTGAATGATGCCGATGACGGTGTTGATCACCGCCACCACCAAAAAGCCCATGTTCAGGGGGCTGGAGCCGCCGATGATGAGCATCACGGCCAGAATCACGAAAATCAGGTTAAAAAAGGTGAAGCAGTGGGTCAGAACGATTTCTTTTTCGCTTTTGCCGGAATAGACCGGCTTCCCCGCAGGGGTGCGAGACTGAACCTGTTCGTCAGTCAGCCCCAGCGTAGGGTCAATTTCTGGTATTAAATCTCTTTCTTCCATGGAGCGTGCCTCCTGCTTATTTGGCCGGTTCGGGGAAACCGGCGGCCTTGTCCCAGATGACAAGCAAGCTGCCGTCCTTCACCGAAATGTGCGCCGGTTCGCCGGTAAAATGGTTGCTGACGCCCAGAGGAAAACCGCTGGTAAGTACGCCGTCTTCCAGAGCGTAATACAGCCCCCGCTCTGTCGCGCCCCGGGCATCCGCGCCCATGCAGAAGACGGACAGGTTTCCGCGCAGTCCCGCCGGGAAGGCAATGCTGCCGTTCTTTACCACGGTGACGATCGACCGGTTGCCTACGAGATAGCCCACGGCGCCCCGGTCGGCGAGAAATTGCAGTGTCTGGAAATTGGCCACGGTGTGGTCAAGCCGGGGGCCGTCCAGACTTCCGTAAAGCACGAACTCCCGATACCCCAGCTCCAGCCCCCGGCGGACGGCAAGCATGGCGTCGGTGTCGTCCTTTTCCACCGGGAACACCTCGGCGCCCGGCGGGGTAAAGCCCAGAGAGTCAAAGTCCCCGATGATCTCGTTCGGTTCGATTCCCAGTTTTCGGGTATGTTTTAAGCCGCCGTCGGCGGCGAGGATGTAGTCGTCTTTTTCCAGCGGCCGCGCCAGCGCGTCAAACTCCGCGGCGCAGAAAATCACACAGCAGCCCATGGTCTTCCCTCCTGTTTTTTCTATTTTACCACATTTTACTCCAAAGAAAAGGGTCGGGGGTGTAAACAGTTCTTTAAATTTGCGGTGTTGCCGTAACGAAACGGCGTGACCTTTGCGGTCACGCCGTTCGTGTTCATGATTCCGCGCTGAACAGAATGCGGTCATTGCTGACACCCTGCTCGTGGAACACCTTCAATAGCTGCTCCGTGGTCATGTTTTCCCGCTCCGCGCCCGCCAGCTCCAGCGCGATCCGGCCGTTGTTCATCATAATGGTGCGGTTGCCCAGGGACAGCGCCGAGGGGATGTTGTGGGTGATCATCAGGCAGGTGATGTGGTTCTCCGCCACAATCTTTTTCGTCAGAGCCAGTACCTTCTCCGCCGTGGCGGGGTCGAGGGCGGCGGTGTGTTCGTCCAGAAGCAGCAGCTTGGGCGTCACCAGCGTCGCCATCAGCAGCGTCAGCGCCTGACGCTGACCGCCGGACAGCAGACCCACCGGGTGATCCATCCGGTCTTCCAGCCCCAGCTCCAGCTGCGCCAGCTTTTCCCGGAATCCGGCGCGGTCCTTCGCCGTGACCACGGAGAAGGGCGACCGTTTTTCCGACGCCCGCAGATAGGCCAGCGCCAGATTTTCCTCGATGGTCATGCTGGGCGCGGTGCCTTTCAGGGGGTCCTGAAAGAGCCGGCCAATGAATTTGCTGCGCTTATAATCCGGAAGACTGGTGATATTCTGCCCGTCCAAACGGATGGTTCCCTCGTCCACCACGAACGAACCGGCAATCGCGCCGAACAGGGTGGATTTGCCCGCGCCGTTGGAGCCGAGAATGGTGACAAAATCGCCGCTGCCTAAGTGCAGGTCAACGCCGTTCAGGGCTTTTTTCTCGTTGACGGTGCCGGGGTTGAAGGTTTTGGAAATGTGACTGATCTGTAACATCAGGCTTTCCCTCCTTTGGTTGCGGGGCGGACTGCGGACTTAATGGCCGGCAGGCCGATGGCCAGCGCCACGATGACGGCGGAGATCAGCTTCAGGCATTCGCTGGGCAGGTCGAGCCGCAGGGCAATGGCGATGATGAAGCGGTAGAGAATGGAGCCGAGAATCGCCCCCAGCGCCTTCATCCATGTCTTGCCTCTGGGCATCAGGGTCTCGCCGATGATCAGGGAAGCAAGGCCGATGATGACCATGCCGGTGCCGAGGTTGATGTCGGCGGTCTTCTGGTACTGCGCCAGCACCGCGCCGCTGAGGGCGGTCATGGCGTTGGACAGGCACAGTCCCACGGTGACGGTAAAGGCGGTGTTAATAGAGGATGCCCGTACCATGTCCGGGTTATCCCCGGTGGCGCGGATGGAAAGCCCCAGCCGGGTTTTCAGGAACAGCGTCAGCAATATCCCGACGGCGACAGTCAGCACCGCCGCGGGGATCAGCTTGTAAAAGCTTCCAAGATAGGGCTTTACCAGAGAGAACATCGTATCGGCCTTCACCATATTGACGTTGGAGGAAAAGCCCATCACCGCCAGATTAACGGTATACAGCCCGGTATTGGTGATGATACCGGCGAGAATAGAGGGGATTTTCAGCTTCGTCTGCAAAAAAGCCGTGATGAACCCGGCGCAGGCGCCCGCGGCCATGGCGGCGGGAAGCGCCAGCAGAGGGTGTCCCGCCACGGCGATGGTAGCGGACACGGCACAGCCCAGAGTGAACGCGCCGTCGGTGGTCATATCGGCGATGTTCAATATCCGGAAGCTGAGAAACAGCGCCAAAGCGACCAATGCGTAAATACAGCCCAGCTCCAGCGCACTCATGATAACGGCGGTTGAGATCATGGTTGACCCCTCCTTCTAAAAACAGCATGGTTGGGAGGGGCGTTGCCCCTCCCGATTGTGTGTGGTTTTTCTTTGCCAGTTTATTCGCCGGTCTTGACCTCTACCACGGTATTTGCCATGGAGGAGAAGACGCTGTAGTCAATGCCCAGAATAGCGGCGGTCTCGGTGTTGACGGTGATGATGCCGCCGTCCATCACGTGGAATTCAGGAACTGCGCCGCCCAGCAGGATGTCCATAGCCATGTCGGCGGTGTAGGTGCCGAGCTCGGTGTAGTTGACGCCGCAGGTGGCAAAGGCTCCGGCGGCTACGAAGGAATCCGCGCCGGTGTAGTGGGGGATGCCCGCCTCGTTCAGGGTCTCGGCGACGGTGACTTCAGCAGCCATGACCACGTTATCGGTGGGGGTGAAGACCGCGTCCACACGGCCGACCATGGAAGCGGCGGCTTCTACGATCTCGCCGCTGGTGTTGCCGGTCTTTTCCACGAAGTCGATCTGCTTTTCCTGAAGGTAAGCCTTGGCTTCCGCGATGGGGGTGGTGGAGTTGGCTTCGGAGTTGGAGTACAGCAGGCCGACGGTCTTGATGTCGGGGTTGGCGGCCAGCATCATGTCCAGAATGAAGGCGGTGTTCAGGGCGTCGGAGGTGCCGGTGACGTTACTAAGGCCGGTGAGACCGGCGGCTTCGGGGTCGGAAATGGCGGCGTACACAATGGGAATGTCGGTGCCGTCGGCGGCGGTGACCATGCACTGGGCAGCCAGAGTGGCGATGGGGATGATGAGGTCAACGCCGTCGCCTACCACCTGCGCGCCGATCTGGTTCAGCACGGTGGCGTCATTCTGGCCGTTGAACTCCTGAATGTTGACCTTGACGCCCTTTTCCTCGGCCAGCGTCTGAAGCTGGGCGACGATGGCGGTGTGGATCTCATCCAGAGAAGCGTGATCCAGCTGCTGGACGATGGCGACGTTGAATTCCTGGGCTGCTGGGGTGGTATCGGCAGAGGTTTCGGCGGCCGTCGAGGAAGTGGGGGCGGCGGTTTCGGCAGTGCTGGATGCCTTGCATCCGGCGAACATGGTAAGCATCATCATAACGGACAGAACCAGAGAAATAACCTTTTTCATAATAAAATACTCCTTTTTGAAATTGAAATGATTGTTGGATGGGTTTGCGGGTTCCTGCTGGGATCGCCATCGTCTGCCGGGAGCGTACATAGGTATTTCTCCTTTCTGAAAGTAATAAAAAAGTCCCTGTTCCCCTAAGGGAACAAGGACAGAAAAAACAATTTCTGCGGTACCACCTTGTTTGCCGGAAATCCGACCGCTCTGTACGGCGCCAACACGCCGTCTGCCCGTTAACGCCGGCAATGCGTCAGAAGATACTCTGGTCACCCATTTCCCTCTGCCCTCGGCGGCCCATTTGCTGCCCCGCTCTTCGCTCTGCTCTCAGCTATGCAGAACTCTCTGTGGATGCGCCTTGCAGCTTTACTTCCGCTTCGTTGGTTTCAATTTATGTTATGCCATTTATACATCATTTGTGTACGTTTGTCAAGAACTTTTTTTCGCGTGGCGCGGACTTTTTCCTCAATACTCCCGCACCACGGCCTTGACGATGCCGATGATCTCCGCGTTGGTGCCGTCGATGGGGCTGTAATTGTCATTTTCCGGCATGAGCCAGATCTGGCCGTTCCGGCGGCGCAGACGCTTGACGGTGGCCTCGTCCTCGATCCGGGCGACCACGATCTGCCCGTCGTCGGCGGACTGCTGGGGGCGGACTACCACCTTGTCCCCGCTGAGGATACCGGCGTTGATCATGCTGTCGCCCCGAACCCGCAGGGCGAAGCACCCCGGGTCATTCCAGGGCATGGTGCCCTCCTGATTTTCCACCGCCAGGATGGGCACGCCTGCCGTGACGACACCCACGATTGGAATCTGCCCCGGGCGCGCACCGGTGACCAGCGCCCGTTTGCGCCCCTTAGCGCCGGGGGACTGGAGCAGCCCCTTCTCCTGCAATGCCTGCAAATGATAGCTGACGGAAGCGGTAGAGCGCAGACCCACTGCCGCGCCGATCTCCCGGACGGAGGGGGAATAGCCGTTCTCCTGAATAAATTGGTTGACATAATCCATAATCAACTGTGCTTTGTCGCTGGTTCTGGGCATAATCATTTCCTCCCTGGGTCGCCTAAACGTCTTTTTTATTTATTGTAGCACATATGAGCGAAAAAAGAAAGCCCTTTTGAAAAACTTTTTTGACACTTTTTCTTTTCGGGGCGCTATACTGGGAACAGAGCCATGTGATTTTTTGGGGGGCGGTGTTATGAACCGGGATGTGGAGCAGCAGGTATGGCAGCGAGTACTGGGGCAGTCGGAGCCTCCCCGGGGGAGTCTGCGGCCGGTGGAGCTGGAAACGATGGAAGCGGCGGCGGTTTATCGGAAGCTGGCCGGACAGTTTTCCGGCAGAGGCCGGGAGCAGCTTCGGCATCTGCACGATATGCAGATGGAGATGCTTGCCTGTCTGCGGGGAATCAGGCGGCTGTCCGGCAGTGGGGGCGGAAAAGCAGCGCAGATCGCCGTTCCGGAGGAGCCGGCAGCGAAGGCGCTGGAAAAGCGGTATCACTGCGCCCGGCGTGCAGTGACGGAGTATACGGTGCGGACGGTGGACGGGGATTTCGGCATTGTGTTCCAGCACCTTGCGGATTTGAGCCGGGATGAGTGCGTTCTGCTGGCCCGTCTGCTGGGGGAACAGGCGCAGAACATTTCACGATCATAGGGAAGAAGACCGAACCGGGACATGACCCACCGCAAGGCAGTCATGTCCCGTTTTTTGGTCAATCCTGAATGTTCCCGATCTTTGTCAGGTTGCCGATATGCACGCCCGGCGTGACCGTAAATTCAGGGGCATTGCCCGTTTCATTTGTCCGGAAAGGAGAATATGTTCGGCACAGCGCCGGTTCCGAAGGCTTTCAGCGCCATCCGGTACATTGCCTTGGCGTGAATCCTGTCGTGCCAGATGAATCTGCGCAACACCTTTCGCAGCGACCATTCCTCGTCGTAGCTTCCGAGAAAAACCTGATTCTCCAGAAAATCCCGCTGCCGCTCCAGCAGGGCAAACCCGCGTTCTCTGCATTCCGCAATGGTTCCGTTATTGTCCGCCTGGACGCCGATCTCGCCAAAGTAGTAGGTATTCACATTCTTTGTATGTTTATACATTTCCCGCGCCGTGCGGGGAATCTCGCCGTAGAAGGTGGCTCTGGGCGGCAGGGCGCTTTTGTCTTTATCCGGTATTGACCTGTACAGCGCCAGGAAGTCCCGCGCGGATTTCATGGCAAGGGATTTCAGCGCTTCGTATTCCGCCGCAGTCAGCGGCGCTTTCTCGTCGTTAAAAAGCACATCCGAGTCCGCGTCGGAGACGGTAAGCGCCGACGCCTTTTCCTGAACGATCTCCGGCTCCAGAGCGTCCGGGGGAGCGTCGCCCTTCCACGCCAGGTAGGACAGGATTTCGGACGGCATTTTTCGAACAGCTTCATCTTTCGATTTCCCTCTTGTAAACGCGCCGACAAAATTGGCAGAATACAGGATGCTGTCGTCGCCATTGTGTTCCCACACGCATTGTATTTTCATAGAAACTCCCCTTTTGCTTAGACCGTAAGCTCGATCAGATTGCCCTCGACCGCGGCGATGCAGCTTTCGTAATAGCCGTCTCCTGTTATGCGGGGGCCGCTGATGACTTCATAGCCGTCCGCTTTCAGCCTTGCGGTCAGTGCATCCACCGCTTCCCTGCTGCCTGTGCTGAACGCAATGTGCGCGTATCCGGTGCGGGCGGGTTCTTTGGGGGAATCTGCCAGTTCCGGCTTATTCATGATCTCAAGCCGCGCGCTGCCGTCAAAGGACAGAAAATACGACCGGAAACCCGTCCTCGGATTGTGATAGCCGTCGTTTGATTCTGCGCCCAGATAGTTCACAAAGAAGCTGCGCGCCTTTTCCAGATCGTTCACATACAGCGCGGCATGTTCGATTTTCATAGCGTTCCCTCCATCATTTCCGGGTTATTCCAGTATAACATACACGGGAGGGCTTTGCAAGAACGCACAAAACTTCACCGCCGTGAAACGAACGTTTCACGGCGGTGAATTCTTATACTTCCTTATACATGGCGGCGGCATCGTCCTTGCGGACGGTTTCCGCTACCTGGAGAACCTCCACGGTCACCGTCCGGGCGCCCATGGAAATCTCGATTTTGTCCCCGACCTTTACGTCGTAACCAGCCTTGACCACGCGGCCGTTGACGCTGATGCGGCCGTTGTCGCAGGCTTCGTTGGCCACCGTCCGGCGCTTGATCAGACGGGAGACTTTGAGATACTTGTCAAGCCGCATCGCTTACTTTGCAACGTTGTCCTTCAGAGCCTTGCTTGCCTTGAAGGTGGGAACACGGGTGGCGGGGATCTCGATGGCTTCCTTGGTGTGGGGATTGCGGCCAACGCGGGCTTCCCGCTCCTTGGTCTCGAAGGTGCCGAAGCCGGAGACCTGCACCTTGTCGCCCTTTACCAGAGCCGCGGTAACGGCGTCGATGGCGGCGTTGATGACCCGCTCGGTGTCCTTCTTGGTCAGGCCGGCGCCCTCGGCGGCGGCAGCAATCAGTTCAGTTTTGTTCATGTTTATATCCTCTTTTCTGAAAGTGAAAATATTTTGAAAGCGTTGTTTAGATTAACATAATTCTACCCAAATTGCAAGAGATTTTTCAAAAAAACTCACAGCTTCAGGATTTTTGCGATTTTTTCGCCTTTTGGCAGCAGCAGACAGTCCTCATGGGTGATGACTTTGAACTTTACGGCGGTAAAGAAATAGCTGACGACGCCCACCAGCACCGGCACGGCGCACAGAATCAGGCGGCCTGTGCCGATCTCCCGCACGCCGACGGCTTTCAGCGCCCACAGTGCGCCCCATGCGAGGACGCCCATCACCGCCGCGGCGAAGAAGGAACGCAGAAGGTTGGGCAGGATCGCGGGCGGCTTCGGCAGCAGGCGGCGCATGGACAGGATGTTCAGGATACTGATGACCACATAGCCCATGAGCAGGCCGATAGGCGTACCCAGAATGTTGATAAGCGGCATTCCCGCCAGCACGTACACCGCCACCAGATTCACAACGCCGCCGATCAGCATGTTGATGACCGGCCGGCCGGCATGGCCGTGAGCCTGCATGATGGCCGTGGAGACCAGCACCAAAGCGTTAAAGATGATGGTAAAGCCCAGAACCGTCATCAGCCGGGTCGCCATTGCCAGATTTCCGCCGGAATATCCCCCCAGCAGAGCGGTAATCGGCTCGGCCAGCAGGGCAAGGCCGAAGGCGCAGGGCATGGCGATCAGCCCGGTGATCCGCACGGCGGATTCCTCCGTGGCCTTGGCTTCATCATCGCCGCAGAGGGTCAGGTGGGAAGTGATGGCGGGAATGATACTGATGGTAATGGGGGTGATGAAGGCGCAGGGCATGTTGAAAATGGTCAGGCACATACCGTAAACGCCCCGCATGGTGTCGGCGGCGGACTGGGTGTAGCCCAGATTCAGCAGCTGTCCCATGTAGATCTTGGTTTCCAGCATGGTCATCAGCTGCAACGCCGCAGAGCCGAAGGTGATGGGAATGGCAATGGCCAGCAGCCCCCGGGCGGTCTCCCGGTAGGAACGAGGCTCTTCCTCCGTCCGGGGCAGAAGCGCGTAGCTCTTCCGGAAGCGGCCGAACAGATAGATCGTCGAAACAAGGCAGCTTGCCGTGACGCCCAGAATCGCGCCGCCCGCGGCCAGAGGGATTTCGTTGGTCATTTTCAGGATCGCCAGCGCCGCGCCCATACCCACGATCAGCTTCACCACGGCCTCCAGCACCTGAGAAACGGAGGTGGGCAGCATGTTCCCCTGCCCCTGAAAGAAGCCACGGTAGGTGCTCATGACGCAGATAAGCAGCACGCAGGGGCCGAGGCACCCAATGGCCGCCCATGCGTCGGGCTGGTTCTGGAAGGCGGCCAGCTGGCGGCAGAACACCGTCATCAGCAGACTGCCCGCAATGCCCAGCGCCAGAAAAATGCCCCGGGCAGTGCGATAGATTCGGCGCACCTGATTGTAATGGTCAAGGGAGCTTGCCTGCGAGATCATCCGGCTCATGGCAACGGGCAGTCCGGCGGTGGAGATCATCAGCAGTACGTTATAGATGTCGTAGGCCGTGTTGAAGTAGCCGAAGCCCTGCTCGCCGATGATGGCGTTGAGGGGAATTTTGTACAGAGCGCCGATGACCTTGACAATGGCCGTTGCCATTGCGAGCAGCGCGGTGCCCTGAAGAAAATTCTGCTTTCTTTGCATATCAGACATGGTTTCATCCTTTCTGCGGGGGAATGCGGGGTCACTTCGTTTCTTCAAACAGCCGGGGGATGGCGTATTCGGTCAGCTCCTCCACGACCTTCTTCATGTCGATGGTGGGGAATCGGCCGTTTTCGTAGAGGATTTTGCCCCGCACCATGGTCATGGCCACGTCGCCGCCCTTGGCAGACCAGACGAGACCGTTCAGAACATTGTGGCAGGGAATCAGATGGGGGGCGGAAAAGTCGATGAGCGCGATATCCGCGTCCATGCCAACCTGAAGCATTCCGCATTCCTTAGCGCGTCTCTGCGCCTGCGCACCGGAGACAGTCGCCATCATCAGGGCGGCGGGAGACGGGAGGGCGGCGGGATTGCCGCTTTCCTTCCGGGCGGACATGGCGGCAAAGCGCATGACCTCAAACATGTCCAAATTGCCGCACTCGATGGCGCCGCCGGTGCCGAGGGCTACGTTCATCCCCGCCTTGACGGATTCCAGAATAGGGGTGGAGGACTGGCCGTTTTTGTAGGCGGACACGGGGGTCGCTACGGCGCAGACGCCCTTCTTCCCCAGCAGTTTACGCTCGTCCTCGGTTAAATATGTACAGCCCGCGGCGGTAGTGGGACGGCTGAAAACATTGTGGCAATTCAGCAGCTCCCCGGGGTTCATGCCGGTGCGCTCCAGACAGGAGTCCACTTCGCTCTGGGTCTCCGCAAGATGCAGCTGCATTCCCAGATTCTGCTCTGCGGCGTAGCCCACCAGACCTTCCCAGAGCCGGTAATTGCTGATGTACTCGGCGTAGATTCCGGCGTCGATCTTGATGCGGCCGTCGTCGAAGCCGTTCCACTTCTCCGTGACCTTTGCCAGCTCCCGGCACTGCTCGTCGGTCTCGAAGTCGAAGTCCTCGTTTTCGTCGATGTAGCGATAGCTGGACAGCGCCAGATTGGCCTTGATGCCGGACTCCGCCACGGCCTCGGCGGTGGCGTTGGGGTAGTAATACAGGTCGGAAACCGAGGTGACGCCGAAGCGCAGGCACTCGGCAATAGCGAGAGATGCCGCCGCTTTGGCGCTGCGGGAGTCCATTTTCGCTTCCTTTTGCAGCAGCGCCTGAAGGGCTTCGGTGTTGCCCAGATCATTGGTGAAGCACCGCAGACTGGCAGTCGCCAGATGGGTGTGGCAGTTGATAAGGCCGGGAATGGCCACCATGCCGGTGCCGTCCACAATGGCCTTGGGCGCTTCGGCAGGGGGCTTTCGCTCAATGGAGACAATCTTCCCGTCCTCGATGCCGATATAAGCGCCGAAAATGACCTCCATCCGGGGGTTCATGGTCACGGCTGTAACATTGGAAATGAGGGTGTCCAAATTGGCACACTTCCTTTCGTGTAGCGTGGGCGTTATTTTGCCCCATCCGCCATGAGACGGAACAGCTCCTGCTTCTGCTCCAGCACGCCCGGGAGCATTTCGATGTACTGTTCGGGGAATTTGGGATTATGGAACCGGCGGAGGGTGCCGTCGGGGAGGTTTACCTTGTTCATGCCTCCGCCGCCAAGAGAGAGGATGGTATGCACTTCCTCCATCATGTAGATGTTGTACAGGCAGTCTAAGTTGTCCCGGCTCCAGCCTACGTTCTCGAAGCTGCCAGACATGTATTTCTGGCGGTAGAGGTAATAGGGCTTGTAGCCCAGCGCCCGGAGGGTCTGCTCCGCGTAGGCGACCATTTCGGCGACGTCCCCGGCGGAGGGGAGATTCTCCCGCTTTTCAAACAGGTCGGCGCCCTTTTTCAGGGCGAGGGTGTGGACGGTGATGTTGGCGGGATTCAAAGTCGCCACGGCGTCCAGACTGCGGCGGAAGCCCGCCGTGGTGTCTGCGGGAAGACCCGCGATCAAATCCATATTGATGGCACTGAAATCTGCAGCCGCCGCTTCGCCGTAGGCGCGAAGCACATCCGCCGCCTTGTGAGGCCGCCCGCAGGCGCGTAAGACGGCGTCCTCCATGGTTTGGGGGTTGATGCTCATGCGGTCAGCGCCGCCGGAACGGATAACTTGAAGCTTCTCCAAATCCAGCGTATCCGGGCGGCCGCCCTCTACGGTGAATTCCACGCACCGGGACAGATCGAAATTGTCCCGGATGACGCCCAGCAGGCGCTCCATCTGAGGGGCGGAGAGGGTCGTGGGGGTGCCGCCGCCGATGTAGAGGGTGCGGACGGTTCTCCCGGACTGCGCCAGAAGTCTTCCCGTGACCGCAATTTCCTGTTCCAGCGCCCGCAGATAGGGTTCCAGCAGTTCCGTTTTCCTGCCGATGGTGCGGCTGACGAAGCTGCAATAGGTGCAGCGGGTGGGGCAGAAAGGAATGCCGACGTACAGCGATAAATCCTTGGGCTGCAGCATGTTCACCGCCCGGACCGTGGAGACTGAGCAGTCAATGGCCAGCCTGCGCCGGTCATCGGTGACGTAATATACATCCCGCAGCAGCTCGTCTGCGGACTTGGGTGTGCCGCCCTCCAGCAGATGCTTGGTAGTGATTTTCGTGGGTCGGACGCCGGCCAGTGCGCCCCATGGGGGCGTAACGGGCAGCAGCTGTTTCGCGGCCAGATAATAGCTCTGCTGCAATGCCCGGCGGCGCAGACGGACGGTTTCGTCCGCCGCCTTGATCCGCCGGGTGGCTGTGGCGGTCACGCCGTTCACGGTGATTTTCGTGACTGCGGTAAGCCAGACCTTTCCCCGGTGGAGGGACGAAACCGCCTCCCCTTCCGTGTTGTCGGGAAACAGGGACAGCTGTAACTGCTCCACGGCATAGCGGTCGTCATGACCGTGTAGTGTCAGTTTCATAAGAACCTCGATTATCGTAGATAGGGGTTATACCGCTTTTCCTCCGCCAGCGTCGTATCCATGCCATGGCCGGGGTAGACCCGGTAGTCGGTGGAAAGCCCCGCCAGACGGCGCAGAGAAGCCCGCATGGCCGCGTCGCTGCCGCCGGGGAAATCGGTACGGCCGCAGGAACCGGCGAACAGGGTATCCCCGGAGAACATGGCGTCGCTAATCAGCAGGCACACGGAGCCGGGGGTGTGGCCGGGGGTGCGGATGACGGAGATCGTCAGCCCCGCAAGATGCAGGGTATCCCCCTCGCCGTAGGTTTTGGTATAGTAGAGCGGCCCCGCCGTCATCTGGGGCGGCATGGTCAGCTCGTCGGCGCAGAGATAGACCGCGCAGCCGGTCTCGGCGGCGATCTCCTTTACGCCGCCCACATGGTCAAAGTGCCCGTGGGTCAGCAGAATCGCTTCCACGGTCAGTCCCAGAGCCTTCACCTCGCTCAGCACCTTTTCCGGGGTGTAGCCGGGGTCGATGACACAGCAGGTCTCCGACGCACTGTCGTGGACGATGTAGCAGTTGGTTCCGTAATCCCCAAGGGTCAGCGTGTGAATGTTCAGCATACGATCACCTATTTTCTTCTGGGGGTGTCCATCAGCTGCTCCGTGTCCAGAATCAGGGTCACGGGGCCGTCGTTGACGGATTCCACCTTCATGTCCGCGCCGAAGCGGCCGTGCTGAGGGGGATACCCCAGACTGGCGCAGTCGGCGAGGAACTGCTCGTACAGCCGCTCCCCCAGTTCCGGGTTCGCGGCGTCGGTAAAGCTGGGGCGGCGGCCCTTGCGGCAGTTGCCGTAGAGGGTGAACTGGCTGACTACCAGCACCTCGCCGTTCACCGCGTCCAGTCCCAGATTCATTTTGTCGTTTTCGTCGGTAAAAATACGGAGTCCCAGGGCTTTTTCCGCCAGATACCGGCATTCCTTTTCGGTATCGTCGGGGCCTACGCCCAGAAGAATGAGGAAGCCCTTCCCGATTTTCCCCACCACCTGGCCGTCAATGGCGACGGAGGCGGAATTGACTCTTGTCAGTACAGCGCGCATAGCGTCTCTCTCCTTAATTCTGTCCTCTGCGGGAGCCGACCACGTCCCGGATGTTCAGCAGCTTCGTCCGCACGGATTCCAGCTCCGCCACGTCCTTAACCTCGAAGCGGATGGTGATGGCGCTGCGGCCGCCGGGCAGGTCTTTGCCGCTCATTTCCTTGACCCGGACACGGGCGGTGGACAGCACCATGGCCACGTCCAGAATCAGCCCGTCACGGGTGATGCAGTCCAGCTCCAGCGTGGTTTCAAAGGGCTGCTCTTCCTGCGTCGCCCAGCGGACGCGCACCCAGCGGGCGGCCTGACGGGGGTCTTCCCGGTTCTGGGCGTTGGGGCAGTCCGCCCGGTGGATGCTGACGCCGAAGCCCTTGGTGATGAAACCCACAATGGGGTCGCCGGGGACGGGGGTGCAGCATTTGGCGAACTTGATCATGCAGGAATCGATGTCCTCCACAATGACGCCGTTGACCGCGTGGCGGTTCTGGGTGACCGCTTCGGAATCGGGACGGAAGCGCAGGGGGCTTTGGGGCAGCTTTTCCGCGGTCTGCTGCTTCAGCGCCTTGTTGATATCGTCCCGGATGCGGCCGACGGCCTTGGCGGCGGTCAGTCCGCCGTAGCCGATGGCGGCGAACATATCGTCCCAGGTGTCGAAGGACAGCTTTTTTAGGAGCTGCCCTTCCAGCTCGGGGTCGGTGGCGGCGGTGAGGGGCAGCCCCACCCGCTTCATTTCCGACTCGAAGGACGCCTTGCCGTGGACGATGTTCTCTTCCCGCTTCTCCTTCTTGAACCACTGCTTGATCTTGGTTCTGGCCTGATTGCTCTTGCAGATGGTCAGCCAGTCCCGGCTGGGGCCTTTGGCGGATTTGGAGGTCAGCACCTCCACAATATCGCCGTTTTTCAGGGTGGTGTCGATGTTGGCGATGCGGTTATTGACTTTCGCGCCGATCATGGAATTTCCCACGCCGGAATGGATGGCGTAGGCAAAATCGATGGGCGTGGAGCCGGCGGGCAGGGAAACGATCCGTCCCTTGGGGGTGTAGACGAACACCTCGTCGTCGAACATGTCGATCTTCATGGACTGGACGAATTCTTCTGCGTCGGAGTCCTGCTGGCTTTCCAGCAGGCGGCGCACCCACTCGAAGTCCTTCTCCGTACCCGTGCCGGTGCCCTGCTTGTACTTCCAGTGGGCGGCGATGCCGTATTCGGCGGTCTCGTGCATCTGCCATGTGCGGATCTGCACCTCGAAGGGAATGCCCTGAGAGCCGATGACGGTGGTGTGCAGGGACTGGTACATGTTGGGCTTGGGGGTGGAGATATAGTCCTTGAACCGTCCCGGCACCAGACTGAACAGGTCGTGGACGTGTCCCAGCACGTTATAGCAGTCGGGGATGGTGTCCACAATGACCCGGAAAGCGTAAATGTCGTACAGCTCGTCAATGGTCTTGCCCTGGGCGAGCATCTTGCGGTAGATGGAGTAGACGTGCTTGATCCGTCCGTAGGTGGTGTTGTGGATGCCTACGGAGGTCAGGCGCTGGGTGATCTTGTCCTGGATGGTGCGCATAAAGGCCTCGTCCTTCTCCTTATGGGCCTGAAGGTAGGACATGATCTCGTTATACTCCATGGGCGCGAGGTAGCGCAGAGCGGTATCCTCCAGCTCCCACTTGATCTTCTGCATACCAAGGCGGTGGGCAAGGGGCGCGTAGACGTCCATTGTCTCCCGGCACTTCTGAATCTGCTTTTCCGGCGTCTGGTACTGCATGGTGCGCATGTTGTGGAGCCGGTCGGCGATTTTGATCAGCACCACCCGGATGTCCTTGCTCATGGCCATGAACATCTTGCGCAGATTCTCCATCTGCGCCTGCTCGGAGGAGGAGAAGTTTGCCCGGGTCAGCTTTGTGACGCCCTCCACCAGCTCCGCCACGGTGGGGCCGAAGATTTTTTCAATGTCCTCATGGGAGGCGTCGGTGTCCTCGATGCAGTCGTGGAGCAGGGCGCCCAGAATGGCGTCGCAGTCCAGCCCCATCTCCGCCACGATCTGGGCGACCGCCAGGGGGTGGATGATGTAGGGGGAACCGTCCTTCCGTTTTTGCAGCTTGTGCTTCCGGTTGGCGTAATCCACGGCACGGTCGATGAGCGCCATGTCCGCGCCGGGCAGGTGCTTTTTGATTGCGTCGCACATGGACGCGTAATGTTCTTCAAAGGATTCCATTTCAAACTCAGCTCTCTTTCGCGTGCAGCAGCCGCTGCATGGTCTGGCTTCGGCTCAGGTCGGCCTTTCCTTCTCCGGGGGTCAGCCGGATGGAAACATATTTATGCTGCCGCTGGACGGTGAGCAGTCCCACGTCCCGGAAAATATCCAGACAGGTGAGCATCTGCCCCAGATTCAACGGTTGTCCCGACCAGCGGACGATCTTGCGGCACAGGCACATGGGTGATTCCTGCACAGGGTTCGCGGCGTCCAGATACCGCCACACCAGCGCCAGCATCTTCCGGTCAGGCAGCAGTGCCGCGGCCTCGCCGGAGGTCAGATTTCCCCGTTGCATGTCCCGGTAAGGCGCGGCGTCGGGCAGGCACTCGGCGCTGCAGCTGGGGCGGATGTCGATGACATTCATCTGCACGGTGCGCGTCCCCCGGAATTCGTTCACCTGAGGGGTAAAGGCCACGTCCACTAAGTCCCCCGGCTGGATGGACACCGTCTGGGGATTGGCGGAAAAATAGATGGCGTTCAGGTACGTGTGTCCGCTGCACAGGCGCAGACGCATATGCCGCCCGCCGCCCACCATGCTGATGCGGTCGATTGTCAGATTTTTCATCATCAGCACCGGCTTGGGGCAGCCGTTGCCGCAGGGTTCCAGCATTTGCAGGGCGTCCACATTGTGCAGTGTCAGCAGCTCCGGGGAAACGGCGCAGTCCACGTCCAGAACCGTCCTCGGCACATCGTCGGTGTAATACTGCGCGGCCAGCGCGCAGATCTGGCGGCGGAATTCCGGAATGTTGGCGCGGGAAATGGTAAAGCCCGCGGCCAGCTCATGGCCGCCGTAGCTTTCCAGCAGCGGAGACAGGGCGCTCAGGGAGGCAAACAGGTTGAAGCCCCCGTGGCTGCGGGAGCTGGCTTTGCCGTGCTCGCCGTCCAGACAGATCAGGAAAGTGGGGCAGGCGTATTCCTCGGCAATGCGGCTGGCCACGATGCCCACCACGCCCTGATGCCAGCTTTCATCCGCCAGCACGATGGCCTCCGGGGGCTTGCCCATGGGCAGCATGGACACGGCCTGCCGGTAAATTTCCGACTCCACGGCCTGCCGCTGCCGGTTCAGCTCGCACAGTCCCCGGGCGGCCTCGGCGGCCTTGTCCGGGTCGTCGGTGAGAAACAGCTCCACCGCAAGATCGATCTGTCCCATCCGTCCGGCGGCGTTGATGCGGGGTGCCAGCATGAAGCCGATGGAGGACGCGCTGACAGTCTCCGGGGCGCAGCCGCACTCCGCCATCAGCGCCGCGATGCCCGGGCGCTTGGTATGCGCCAGAGATTCCAGACCTCTCGCCACGAACACCCGGTTCTCCCCTTGCAGGGGCATCACATCCGCCACGGTGCCGAGGCATACCATGTCGGCGTATTCTTCCAGCACCGTTTCCTGAGAACCGGACAGGGCGGACGCCAGCTTGAAGGCCACGCCCACGCCGGAGAGATTCTTATGGGGATAGCCGCCGTCGGGGCGGTGGGGGTCCACCACAGCAACTGCGGCGGGCAGCGTCTGCTTGCACTCATGATGGTCGGTGATGACAAGATCAATGCCCAGCTGCTTACACAGCTCCGCCTCGCTCATGGCGGTGATGCCGCAGTCCACGGTGACGATCAGCTTGACGCCCTCGGCGTGAAGCTGGTGAATGGCGATGGGATTCAGGCCGTAGCCCTCCTCCAGACGGCCGGGAATGTAGCTCACCACATCCGCGCCGTGGCGGCGGAGAAAATCCGTCAGCAGGCAGGTGGCGGTGATGCCGTCTACGTCGTAGTCGCCGAACACGGCGATCTTCTCCCCCCGGGACATGGCAAGCCCCACCCGTCCGGCAGCCTTGTCCATATCCGTCATCAAAAAAGGGTCAAGCAGGGGCGCGTTGCAGTCTAAGTAAGCTCTGGCCTGTCGATCATCCCCGATCCCCCGGGAGGCCAGCACCATGGCGGCCAGCGGAGCGTAGCCGCTGCCAACCAATGCGTTGACAGCCCCCGCCTCCAGCTGGGACACCTTCCAAATTCCGTATTTCACGATTCATGCACATCCAGTAATAACATTTTCCCTATATTATAGCAAAAATGAACGGGATGTACAATAGGCAGTTGGGAATTTTCTTGTTTAAGGGATTTCAGGGGTATCTCCCCGCTCCCGCCCCGGCGTGACCTGCATGATGGTCACAGCGAGCAGAGGGGCAAAGATCATGCCGCCCACGCCCCAGAGCTTGTAGCCGACGTACAGCGCCATCAGCGTCACCAGGGGGTCAAGCCCCAGATGCCGCCCCACCAGCTTCGGCTCCAGCATGGAGCGGGACAGGGTGACCACGGCATAAACGCCCAGCAGGCCGATTGCCCTCGCGCCCTCTCCCTGCAAAAAGCAGATCACCGCCCATGGCACCAGCACAGTGCCGGTGCCCAGCACGGGCAGCGCGTCCACCAGCGCGACCACCAGTGCCCACAGCGGGGCGTAGGCGATCCGCAGCACCACGAACCCCAGCGTCAGAATGGTGAACGTCACGCCCATCAGCTTCAGCTGCGCCGTCAGCCACCCGCCCACGGCATTTTTCATACGCTTCAGGGCGTCCGCGGCGGGCTTGAGCTTTTCCTCGGGCAGACGTTTTTTCAGCCAGCTTTTGATCTTCGGCAGCCGGGCGGAGATCAGGAAGGAGGAGATCACCGCCGTTCCCAAACTCAGCGCACCGTCGGGAATGTGGCTCAGAATGTTTCCCGCCAGCCCCAGAATATACCGGATGACCTTGTCCAGCAGAGATGTTCCATTGGAGAAGAAGGAGGTCACGTTCTCGCTGAGCAGGGGCTGCACGCTCTGGGGCGTGTGGGACGCCAGCTCCAGCAGCCAGCTTTGCAGCAGGCCGATGCCGGATTTTGCCGTATCCTCCAGATCGGGCAGCACCCCCGCCACCCTTCGCAGCTCCCGCAGAGCAAAGGCGCAGAGAATCAGCACCAGCATGGCAAGAAAGCAGAAGGCCATACTGACGCCGATGCCGGAGCACACACACCGTGGAACCCGCCGTTTCTGGAGGAAGCCCACCATCGGCTCCGCCGCGAAGGCCAGCAGCGCCCCCAGCAGGAAGGGGAAGCACAGCGGCAGAAGAAACCGGGCAGCCAGCCACACGGCAAAAAACGCCGCCAGCACGGATATGCTTTTTTTCACCGCGGGACGCAAAAAGATTCCTCCTTTCCGACAAAAACTCTGGTAATATGGGGTTGCATTCTAAGAAAAGTATGTTACAATACATTGTGGAGAAACAGGTGTTGTTCTGTCACACACAAATTGAACCAGTTTTAAGGAGGTCCGACATGTCGACCAAACCCAAATACTATATTGTGGAGTCTTCCGCCCTGCCGGAGGTTTTCCTGAAGGTAGCGGAGGCAAAGCGTCTGCTTTCCACCGGTGAAGCCTCCACCGTCAACGAAGCCACCCGCATGACCGACATCAGCCGCAGCGCGTTCTACAAGTACCGGGACGCCGTGCTGCCCTTCCAGAGCATGATGACCGGCCGCATCATCACTTTCCAGCTGCTGCTCCACGATGAGCAGGGACTCTTGTCCGAGATCCTGGGCGTCTTTGCCGACGCCGGCGCCAATATCAGCACCATCAATTCCATCGTTCCCACCAACGGTACGGCGGTCGTGACCATCTCCGCGGAAACCATCGATCTGACCATGACGCTGGAGGAACTGATGAACCGCCTCTCCGCCATTCAGGGCGTGCTGAAGGCCGACGTGCTGGCCGGATAACCCCATATTCTGAATTGCAAAACCGCCGCCGCTGTTTTCTGCGGCGGTTTTCTTCAGGCAGCACCGCGCAATTCGGCAAGAAGTCTCAGCCAGGATTTTTGTTCCAATTCAAAGTTTCAAAAATGGAGGAATACTGTATGTATTTCCCATTTTTGAAACTGCGGAAGTGGGGCAAAAAGACGGCTGAGACTCGCAGACGCAATTGCGCGGTGCTGCCTTCGTCACACTTCGCCCATCCCTGACATACGATGAATCGGGAGGGGTGCGATATGCTCATCGTGCAGAAATACGGAGGAACGTCCCTTGCGGGAATGTCGCGCCTGCGCGCCGCGGCTCGTAGGGTCACGGGGCTGGCCCGGCAGGGAAATCAGGTCGTCGTGGTGGTTTCCGCTCAGGGGGATACCACGGATATGCTCATCGAAAAGGCCACTCAGGTCAACCGCCGGGGCTCCGCCCGGGAGATGGACGCATATCTTGCCGCCGGGGAGCAGATGTCGGCAGGGCTGATGACCATGGCCATCGGGGCTATGGGTTACAGCGCCGTCAGTCTCACCGGCTGGCAGGCGGGCATCCGGACCGACGGCGTCCACGGCAACGCCCGGATACAAAATATCGACGTCGCCCGCATCCGCCGGCAGCTGGACGCGGGAAAGATCGTGGTCGTGGCAGGCTTTCAGGGCGTCGATCCCGAGGGGGACATCACCACGTTGGGGCGCGGCGGTTCGGACACCACGGCGGTAGCTCTGGCGGCATGGCTGAAGGCCGACCGCTGTCAGATCTTCACAGACGTGGACGGCGTCTATGACCGGGACCCCAGAATTTACTCCGACGCCACCCGTTTCGGGCAGATCAGTTATGCGAAAATGATGACGCTGATCGAGAATGGCGCGCAGGTGCTCCACGACCGCAGTGTGGAGCTTGCCAAAGAGCACGGGATACCGATAGAAGTTCTTTCCGCCTTCACCGGAGACCCCGGCACCATAGTAGGGGATTTAGAATCATACTACCCAACCAAAACGTAAGATATTCCCCGCAGGAGCAAAAAAAGCGTGTAAAAAAGCAACCGTCCCGGGCTGTACCGACAGCACAGCCTGGGACAGAAAATTTTATGGGAAATTTGTGGACTTCTGCTAACAAGAGTAAGACCACGTATTGTACGTGAAGTATTCCATATAGCACCCTCCGTAGAATCGTATGTCAAAATTTCCTCTGAATCTCCGCCGCGCCGCGGCTCAGTATATTCTCCGCATTCTCCCCCAATACCTGCTCCAGCAGCGCGTATTCCGACAGGCTTCCGTGGGGGACTGCCCACGCTCCGGCGTCGGTTCCGGGGGCGATCAGGCCGCCCATGGCCGCAAAGGCGGCCACATTTTCCATGGCGCTTTCCAGAATCGCCGCTACAGCGGCTTCGTCAAAGCGTCCCATTCCCCGCAGATTCCCGATGGTGGACAGCGTAGGCACCCACACCGTTCCGTTTTCGCGCATGGCGTGGAGGGCGTCCGTGTCCAGATACGCGCCGTGTTCCACGGAATCCACCCCGGCCAGCGCCGCGGCTTCCACCGTCCGGGCGCCGTTGGCGTGGGCCATTACGGCAAAGCCTTCCTCGTGGGCAATATGGATCAGCTCCCGGATTGTTTCCGGGGGAAGGCCGTCCTCGGTCAGCACACCGAAGCGATCAAAATCCATCAGACCGGAGATCATGATTTTGATAAAATCCGCGCCTTTCGCCCGCTTTTGAGTAACCATAGCGGCATACTGGGAGAGATTTTCGTACTTTTCCCCAATAAAGCCGCCGTAGTGACCCTGCGCGCACAGCGGCGACAACGGCGTGCGGTAGGTGATGCCGTACTCCCCCGCCAGCGACCGGGCTTTCGCCCCCACGCCCCAGCGGTCGCCGCCGTCACGGAGATAGGCAAAGCCCAGCTTCCGGTAAGTTTCCAGCACCCGGCGAACCCAGACTTCATCCACGCCCCCGGAATGCCGGGCAATCGCCCGCTTCCAGTCCGCGCCGTCCAGAACCATGTGAATATGACAATCGCACCGCACGGGAAAACACTTCCTTTCAGGCTCAGTATAACAGATTTCGGCAGACTGTGCAAGCACGGCCATTTTTCATAAGGTTAGTTGACGCTAACCCAATGCTGTGCTATAATATGGTTAAACTTTCAGAAAGAAGGGTTATTATGATTCAAACGACTGTGCAGGTATCCGGTATGGCCTGTTCCATGTGCGAAGCCCATGTGAACGACGCCGTCCGCAGTGCGCTGAACGTCAAAAAGGTCACCTCCTCCCACGTGAAGGGCGAGACCGTCATTCTGTCCGACGAGCCGCTGGATGAGGGTAAGCTCCGGGAGACGATCAACGCCACCGGCTATCAGGTGGGCGGCATCAGCTCCGCGCCTTATGAAAAGAAGGGCCTGTTCTCTTTCCTGCATAAGTAAACCCCATATTGGAAAAGCCGACAGCGAAAACCGCTGTCGGCTTTGTCTATCAATAGCTCATGCTGAACTCCAATTAGGGTCTATCTGAAAACCGTCAACACGCCCAAACAGCGGGTCTTTTCCGCCTGCTGTGCACCATTTTCCCTTGCAATACACAAAGTATTCCCGCGGAAAAATGGCTTCATCAGGCGAAAAATCCCTCGCTGTTGGTCATATTGCCGATTTTCAGATAGACCCTAAAATCTTTAAAAAAGATTTTAATCAGGAAATAGTATCAGACCGTCAGGTTCTGAATCCACTTGCCCTGTTTCAGCATGACCGTACCAATGACGCACTTGATGAAGTCGGTAGCCTGACAGATAGCGTACAGCGGCAGAATGGGCAGGTTCGTAAACCGGCTCAGGCAGAAGGCCAGCGGCACGCAGAACACCCACATGAAGCAGCTGTCAAACAGGAAGGTTACGAAGGTCTGTCCGCCGGAACGGAGGGTGAAATAGGTGGCGTTGAGATAGGAGCCGAAGGGCATCATCACGGCGGAGATCCAGATCAGCTGCGCCGCCAGATGCCGCACGGCGTCGGTGGTGTTGTAGATGCCGGGGAACGCCTCGGAAACCGCCGCCATCAGGCCGCCGAACACGACGCCCGACGCAATGGACACGGCGATGAGCTTCCGGTTGGTGTCCCGCACGTCCTCCTCCGAGTGCCCCGCGCCCAGCATCTGCCCCATGATAATGCCAACGGAATTGCCCATGGAAAGATAGACGACGCTCCCCAGATTGAACAGGGTGCTGCAAATGTTCATGGCAGGCACCACGTCCAGCCCGCAGGTGGAGTAGCACTGGTTCAGGACGGCCATGCCGCTGGACCAGAGGAATTCGTTGGCCAGCAGGGGCATCCCCTTGATGGTGATGGATCTCAGCAGCTTGCCGGGGATGTACATGGAACGGTAAGCGCCCACGATAAAGGCGTTTCGGGCTTTGTGGCTGTGGGTCCACCCCGCCACAATGGCAAGCTCCACGTACCGGGAAATGACCGTGGCGATGGCCGCGCCCTCCACGCCCATTTCCGGCGCGCCGAATTTGCCGAAGATCAGGATGTAATTCAGCACCAGATTCACGAACACCGCCGCAATGCCGCCCAGCATGGGAATGAAAGTCTCCCCGGTCTCCCGGAGGGTGCTGGAATAGGTGTTGGTCAGGGCGAAGGGCAAAAAGCCCCAGAGCATGATGGCCAGATATTTAAGGCCGTGATCCAGCGCCCCGGCGGCAGTGGCGGCGTCGCCCTCGCCGGTGAGGTAAAGCCCAATCAGACTGGAACCGCCCAGCAGGAAAATGGCCGCGCCCACCAGAGATATGACGATGCAGATCAGGAACTTAAACCGGAAGGTGTGGCGGATACCCTCGTCATCCTTGGAGCCGTAGAACTGGGCGGTGAAGATACCCGCGCCGGAGCTTGCGCCGAAGACACACAGGTTGAAGACGAACAGCAGGCCGTTGACGATGGAAACGCCGCTCATGGGAACGGTGCCGACCTGCCCGACCATGATGTTGTCCAGCAGGGATACAAAGTTGGAAATGCCGTTTTGGATGATAATGGGGACGGCTACCCCAAAGACCCGGCGGTAAAACGCCTTGTCTCCGATGTAACGATGATGCATAAAAACCTCAAATCAGAATTTTTCATACTATTTCCTGATTAAAATCTTAATTTTAATCAGGAAGGCAGGGCCGGGAAGGCTCCCCCATTTAGGGGAGCCTTCCAAAAGTGTGCGCACAGAATCAGATTTCTTTTCCGCCGATGAACACCCGCTTCTGGGTGTAATCCGCATTGGTGACAACGAAATCCGCCAGCTTGCCGGTCTCGATGGTGCCGACCTTGTCCGCCGCGCCGATGGCCTTGGCGGGGTTGAAGGTCGCCGCGCGGATGGCCTCTTCCTCGGGGACGTTCCACTTCAGGACGTTTTGCAGGCAGGTCCACAGGTTGGTAGCAGAGCAGGCGATGGTGCCGTCGGCCAGCTTGGCCACGCCGCCGCGAAGCCACGCGTCCTGACCGCCCAGCTGGAACCTGGTCCCCTCCGGCTCACCGGCGCAGCGGCCGGAATCGGAGATCAGCACCATCCGGTCGCGGAACATGGTGAAGGCCAGACGGACGGCGGCGGGGTGGATATGGTAGCCGTCGCAAATGATCTCAGCCTGAACGCCCGGGGTCTCCACCGCGGCGGGAATGACGCCAGGGTTGCGGTGGTGGATGGGGGGCATGGCGTTGTACAGGTGGGTCAGGTGGGTGACACCGGCGTCGATGGCGGCTCTGGCGTGGTCATAGTCGGAATCGGTGTGGGCGATGGAGACGGTACACAGCTCCTTGGCCTTGGCGACAAATTCCGCCGCGCCGGGCAGTTCGGGCGCGACATCCACGATGCGGACAAGACCGCCGCAGCCCTCGTACAGCTTCTTGAAGCCCTCAAAATCCGGGTCCTTCAGGTAGTCGGGGTTCTGTGCGCCGCGCTTCTTGTAGGAGAAGTAGGGCCCCTCCATCTGAATGCCCATGAGACGGGACAGTCCCTCGGGGGCTTCGGCGTGGAGCTGCTTCGCGGTGGCGAAGGCTTTTTCCAGCACGTCGTAGGGCAGGGTCATGGAGGCGGGGGCGAAGGAGGTCACGCCGCACTTGGCATAGAAAGCGGCCATCCGCTTGAGTCCCTCGTAATCGCCGTCGGAGAAGTCCGCGCCGGAGTTGCCGTGGCTGTGGACGTCGATCAGGCCGGGGATGACGGTGGCACCGTTTAAGTCAACGGCGTCAGCGGGGACGTTTCCGGGGAGAATTTCGCCGAACAGGCCGTCCCGCACCTCAAAGGCACCGGTATGGAACCGGAAATCGGGAGTAAAAATTCGCGCGTTTTTGTAAAACATGGTCTTTCTCCTTTTCGGGCTGAATATTTTCCGTATGAGTATGGTAGCACGCCGCGGCGAAAAAAGCAATCCGGAATCGCGGAGTTTTCCCAAATCTTTTCCTTAAGGAAAGCCTGTGAAAAGCGTTTGTCGAATTGCGCCGCGTTTCCCTTGACTTTTTTCACTGGGGCGTTATAATAAATTCAGGATTATTTCCAGAAAAGAAGGAGCGGAAATTCTATGTATTATCATATGAACATTGCGGGCCTTGAGCGGGATCTGCCCATCTGTCCGGTAAACGATTCTCTGTCCATTGCCGGATTTGTGATCTTCGGCGATCAGGAGCTGACCGTGGCCTGCGCCCGGGAGCTGCTGAAGCGCGCGCCGGAATATGACTACATCATCACCGCGGAGGCCAAGGGCATTCCTCTGGCCCACGAGATGGCCCGTCAGGCCGGGGACAAGAAGTACATCCTGGCACGGAAAGCCCCCAAGCTGTACATGCGGGACATTTTCAGCGTTACTGTGCATTCCATCACCACCGCCAAGGAGCAGAAGCTGTATCTGGACGGTGCGGACGCCGCACTGATGAAGGGCAAGCGCATCCTCATCGTGGACGACGTGATCTCCACCGGCGAGAGCCTGAAGGCGCTGGAAACTCTGGTAGAGGAAGCGGGCGGCATCATCTGCGGACGCATGGCCGTTCTGGCTGAGGGCGACGCGCAGGAGCGTTCCGACCTCGTCTATCTGGAAAAGCTGCCCCTGTTCAACCCGGACGGCAGCGTGAAGGGATAAACTACGTACCACTGCGGGAAAGCCCGCTAAAATAAATGTAAAGAGGAGAGATATTTATGTATTGTAAGAATTGCGGCAAGCAGCTGCCAGACGGCGCACAGTTCTGCGACGGGTGCGGCGCGCGGCAGGTCGATGGCGGCTATGTCACCTACACCAATGGCCGGGAGCCGAAGCCTTCCGTCGGCTTCATTGATGCCATCAAGATGTTCTTCACCAAGTACGCGGACTTCAACACCCGTTCCAGAAGAAGCGAGTATTGGTGGGCTGCGCTGTTTTGCGCCCTTGCCGGTATGGTTGCCAGTGCGATTTTGAAGAACTACGCATGGCTCTGGACGCTTGCCATTCTGGTTCCCTCGATTGCTCTCGGTGTCCGCCGTCTGCACGACATCGGCAAGCCCGGCACATATTATCTGTTTGTTTTGATTCCTCTGGTAGGTTCGATCATCCTGCTCGTCTGGTTCTGCCAGGACAGCACCGGCGACAACCAGTGGGGCCCCAATCCCAAGTACTGATTCGCTGACATACCAAAACAGGCACAGCAGGATAACCTGCTGTGCCTGTTAATGCCAGCGCCCCTTGCTTCTCCCTGTGGGAGAGGTGGCTGAGCAAAGCGAAGACAGAGAGGGGACAAGGCTGCAACACCCTCTCAGTCACCTTCGGTGACAGCTCTCCCAGAGGGAGAGCCAAGGGGCTGTACCCCGGCACGAGAAATGGAGCGTATCTGTACCGATACGCTCCATTAACTATTTTACGATTCTTCCATCTGCCCCGCAATTCTGCTCAGCAGCAACGCTTTTGCAAAGTACATCGTCTCATAGCGGATGTACTGGTCGGCGTTCTCATCCCACAAAAAGCGCAGATTCGGCGGGAACTCGTCGTCCCCCAGCCACAGCTGGACGGCGACGCCCAGACCGTCGAAAATCTCAAAGGCATAGGCCGCGTCCCCCACGGGAAGGGGCTTGCCGCCCAGCGCCAGACACGCCCGGCGGAAGGCGGGAAGATCGTTCTGAAACCGCTCCGCCCAAGGGTCGTGGTCGTCTTCCAGCAGCTTCTGGTGAAATTGCAGGCCGAAGTCCTGCATGGCCTTCCACCGTCCGCTGACATGCCGGTCTTCCCGGCTGTCGCAGATCAGGTCAAGCAGGGTCATGACCTCCTCATAGCTGTTTCCGTCCTGCCACGCGCCGTTTTCCAACCGCTGGATATCCCCGGTTTTCCGGGAGACCCGGTAGCCTTGACCGAAAAATGTGGTGTATAGAAAATCCGCGTCCAGCTTTGCGTTCAGCTTTTTCGCCAGCGCTTCCGCGTCGTAGGTCAGAAAGCAGCTCTTTGCCTGCTGCGCCTGAATGAGATAATTGTCCGTTCGTGCCATGGGCGTACCTCCCTCTCGGATTACGGAAATTATACCATCTTTCGTTTCATAAAGCAAGGAAACCTTAATGACTTTGCGTGTTTACTTTCCTGACTTTCTATGGTAAGATAAAGGATACTTATCCATATGCTGGCAGGAAATCACAAAATTCCGCCGCCTATGCACGAAAGGAACCTGATGGATTATGTCCCACGACTGCACCCGGGCGATCATTGACCTGGACGCTGTTTCTTCCAATTTTGACGCGGTCTGCCGCAAGGCCAAAGTGCCGGTGATGGCGGTCATCAAGGCCGACGCCTACGGCCACGGCGCCGTGCCGATCGCCCGGCTGCTGGAAAATCGGTGCGCTTTTTTCGGCGTCAGCTCCATGTCCGAAGCGCTGGAGCTGCGGGACGCCGGAATTGCCCGGCCGATATTGATTCTGGGTTACACGCCGCCGCAGGCTTTCCCCGACGCCGTTCGTCTGGGTATCCGCCCCGCCATTTTCCGCCGGGAGGACGGGGAAGCCCTATCCCGGGCTGCCGTGGAAGCGGGGGTATCCGCAGCCTTTCACTTTGCCGTGGACACGGGCATGAGCCGCATCGGTTTTCAGGTAACGGAAGCCGACGCCGACATCTGCGCTGAAATCGCCGCCCTGCCGGGGCTGACCGCAGAGGGGCTGTTCAGCCATTTTGCCACCGCCGACAGCTATGACCTCAGCCGCGCCCGCGCACAGGCGGAATGCTTCGACGCTTTCGACGCCATGCTGAAACGCCGGGGTGTCCGCATTCCCATCCGCCACCTGAACAATTCCGCCGGACTGATGAACTTCGACCACCACTACGAGATGGTTCGTTCCGGCATCGTCACCTACGGCCTGTACCCCAGCGACGAGGTGGACACCGGCCTTCTCCCCCTGACTCCAGCCATGCGCCTGCTCAGCCGGGTCTCCTACGTGAAAGCCCTGCCCCCCGGGCGGGAGATCAGCTACGGCGGCACATTTGTCACCACCCGCCCCACTGTCGTGGCCACCGTCCCCATCGGCTACGCCGACGGCTACCGCCGCAGTCTGTCCGGACGGTTTTACGTCCTGATCCACGGACAGCGCGCCCCCATTCTGGGGCGGGTCTGCATGGATCAGATGATGGTGGACGTGACCGATATCCCCGGCGTTCAGGCTGGTGATACCGTCACCCTGATCGGGACGGACGGCGATGAGACCATCTCCATGGAGGAGATTGCCGCCGCTGCCGGAAGCTTCAACTATGAATTTGCCTGCGGTATCAGCCGGCGGGTGCCCCGTGTGTACCTGCGCGGAGGACAGGCCGTCCATACCGTACATTACCTGACCGATGTCTATCATACGATTTCTCGATAAAATGGTTAACACCATTTTATCCTGCGAATCCTTCGCAGGCCGCCGGTGGCGGCGAGAAATGTATGGACTTACGTTTTTTGCGGCTACGCCGCTGGCTGCTGAAACAGCAGCCGGATAAAACGGTTTTTAATCGTTTTATTAAAAACTAGTATCAGGAGGAACCCCATGGCACATAAACCGAAATACGCAAAACAGGAACCCCGCCGGAATACCGCGCTGAAGCTGCTGCCGCTGGTGCTGGTGGCGGTCGTCGCGGTAGTCCTCATTGTCCGTTCCGTGGGCAAGGGGAAGCCCGACGACGCCCCCACCACCCCGCCAACAACGGAAGAGGCTCCGCCTCTGGAGCCGGTCGCCTCCGCCACCGTAGGCGTCCAAGGCGACCTGCTGATGCACAAGCCCGTGATCACCGCCTGCGCCACAGAGGATGGCGGCTACGATTTTGCATCGATTTTCCGCTACGTGGCAGAATATACTGCAAGCTATGACTATTCCGTGGCCAATCTGGAAACCACCCTGGGCGGCGATAATTACCCCTACCAGGGCTACCCCGACTTCAACTGCCCCGACGAGATCGTGGAGGCGGCGAAGGACGCGGGGATCGACATGCTGCTCACCGCCAACAACCACTGCTCCGACACCACCACCGAGGGCGTTCTGCGCACGGTGAAGCGGGTGCGGGAAATAGGTCTGACCCCTCTGGGGACCCAGCTCAGCGACGAGGAACCCAAGTACGCCGTAGTGGACGTGGGCGGCATCAAGGTGGGCATGGCGGCCTACACCTACGCCACCAGCGAGGTGAACGGGCGTCCCTCCCTGAATTATGAGCCGGAGGTCGCCCAGGTGGGTCTGGTGAATTACTTTGTGGAAACCAATCTGGACGCCTTCTATTCCGAGGTACAGTCTCTCCTGTCCCAAATGCAGGAAGACGGCGCGGAAGCTACCATGCTGTATATCCACTGGGGCACGGAGTACTCCCTCCAAGCGGATTCCGCCCAGCGGATGATCGCCCAGAAACTGTGCGATATGGGTGTGGATGTCATTGTCGGCGGACACCCCCACGTGGTGGAGCCGATGGAGCTGCTGACCAGCAGCTCCGATTCCCGGCACAAAACGGCGGTCATCTACTCTCTGGGCAACGCCGTATCCAACCAGCGCCGGGACCTGATGACCCTGAACACCGGCCACACCGAGGACGGCGCTGTGTTCACCGTCACTTTTGAAAAATACGCCGACGGCGGAGTATACGTTGCCGATGTGAACGTGATGCCCACATGGGTCAACCTGCACAGCGTTGACGAAAAGCAGGAATACAACATCGTCCCGCTGGAAGACGCCCGGCGGACAGAGTGGCAGAATCTGTATGGTCTGGACGCCGCCGCTCTGGCGAACGCCGTGGCATCCTACGACCGCACCATGAACATCGTCGGCCCGGGGCTTGAGCAATGCCGGAGCTACTACGCGCAGGAAAAACAGGCGCGGGAAACTCCCGTTGTTCCGACCGAAGAGGCAGCCTGACAAGGAGGAGTACCCATGTCCAAAAAGCCGAAGGGAAACAACACAGCAGTCGTTGTGCTGCTGACCGTATTGATTTTCGTCATGATCGCGCTGACAGGTCTTGTGATCTGGATGTGTGTTGATCTGGTGAATAAGACGCCCCAAGCCTCCGTCCGGACGGAGACACAGGCTTATACCCTTCCCACCGCCCCCCGGACAGAGCCGACGCAGGCCGAGACCCAGCCCCCGGAGACCACCCTGCCGGAACCGGAGCATGTGGTGGCTACCGCTTCCGTCGGCACCATGGGCGATCTGCTGATGCACAAGCCGGTGTTTGACACCTGCCTGCAAAGCAACGGCACCTACGATTTCAGTTCCATTTTCCGCTATGTCAAGGATATCGTGTCCGGTCTGGACTACGCCATCGCCAATCTGGAGACCACCTTCGGCGGCGACGATTACCCCTATCAGGGCAATCCCGCTTTCAACTGTCCCGACGCGCTGATTGACAGCGTAGTGGACACGGGCTATGACATGCTGCTCACCGCCAACAACCACGCGGGCGACACCATGGCGTCGGGTATCACCCGCACCGTGGAGATCATCCGCGGCAAGGGACTGACCGCCCTCGGCTCCCAGCTGAACGCCGACGAGCCGAAATACGCCGTGGTGGACGTAAACGGCATTAAAATCGGCATGGTGTGCTACACATGGGCATACAGCAGCAACGGCACCTCCTTCTCCCTCAATGGTCTTACCCCCATCAAGGACGAGGGGCAGATGAACTACTTCCTCAACAACGACCCCGGCAAGCTGTACACCGCGTCGGAACAGATTCTGGAACAGATGAAAGCGGACGGTGCGGAAGCTACCATGATGTTCATTCACTGGGGCGTGGAATATAACATCAAGGAAAATTCCCTTCAGGACACCATGGCGCAGAAGCTGTGCGATCTTGGCTTTGACGTGATCGTGGGCGGGCATCCGCATGTTGTTCAACCGGTGGACTTGCTTACCAGCACCGTTGACCCTGACCACAAGACCGTGGTCATCTACTCTCTGGGCAACGCCGTATCCAACCAGAGAAGCGGCTATATTCAAGCCGCACCTCCCTACTATACGGAGGATGGCATTCTGTTCACCGTCACCTTTGAAAAGTATTCCGACGGAGCCGTGTATCTGCAAAGCGTGGACGCGCTGCCCACATGGGTGAACATGCGCACTGACGGGGCGAAGCAATATAACATCCTGCCGCTGGACGAAGACAATCAGGATCAGTGGGCGGAGCTGTTCAACCTGAACGACGCCATGCTGTCCTCCGCGAAGAAGTCCATGGAGCGCACGGACTCCATCGTCGGCGCGGGCATGGAAAAATGCCGGACGTATCTGGAACAGCAGAAGGCCGACCGGGAAGCCTACTATCAGGACCTGGCCATCCATCCGGAAACCTACGTTCCAAGCACCGTTCCGGAGGAAACCGCCGGGGAAACCATCCCGGAAACCACCGCCGTCGCCGCCCCTGCGGCATAACAAACCCTACCCAAATACCGTGCCGCGGCAAACGTCAGTTTTGCCGCGGCACGGTTTTCGTCTGCCGGAACGGAAAACGAAACTTTCCCGGGAAAAAAACGGATATAATCCATTGACATTGCAAAAATTTACGGTATAGTAGTATCTGTCGTATTTCGGCGTAAAACAAAATCTTGGAAGAAACGGGGGAGGATAATGTCCAAGGAACTCATCAGACTCCAGGACCTGACCATGGAGTTCGACGGGGAGCGTATTCTCGACGGCATCAATCTTTATTTCAACGATCACGAATTCCTCACACTGCTCGGCCCCTCCGGCTGCGGCAAGACCACAACGCTTCGGATCATCGGCGGCTTTCTGACGCCTACTTCCGGCACGGTGACGTTTGACGGGAAGGTCATCAACGACGTTCCGCCCTACAAGCGGCAGATCAACACCGTGTTCCAGCGTTATGCCCTTTTTCCGCATCTGGATGTGTACGACAACGTCGCTTTCGGCCTGAAGGTAGCAAAGCTGCCCAAGGACGAAGTTGACCGCAGGGTCAATGAAATGCTGGAAATCGTCAGCCTGAAGGGCTACGAAAACCGCAGCGTGGACAGTCTGTCCGGCGGCCAGCAGCAGCGTGTTGCCATCGCCCGGGCATTGGTCAACCAGCCGAAGGTGCTGCTGCTGGACGAACCGCTGGCAGCGCTGGATCTGCGCTTGCGCAAGGACATGCAGATCGAGCTGAAACGCATCCAGCAGACCACCGGCATCACGTTCATCTATGTCACCCACGATCAGGAGGAAGCCCTTTCCATGTCCGACACCGTGGTGGTCATGGACAAGGGACGGATACAGCAGATCGGTAGACCTGAGGATATCTATAATGAGCCGAAGAACGCCTTCGTGGCGGACTTTATCGGCGAAAGCAACATCCTGGACGGCGTCATGCTGGAAGACTTCAAGGTCCGGTTCTTCGGCCGGGTCTTTGAGTGCGTGGACAAGGGCTTCGCCCCCAACGAGCCGGTGGACGTTGTCATCCGCCCGGAGGACATTGACATCGTGAAGCCCGCGGAGAGTCATCTCGTCGGCACCGTCACGGGCATTACCTTCAAGGGTCTTAACTACGACATCATCGTGGAGTTCAAGGGCTTCAAATGGCTCATCCAGACCACGGACTACCACGGCGTGGGCGAGACCATCGGCATCCGCCTGAACCCGGAAGACATTCACATCATGCACAAGAGCGAATATTCAGGTCTCTTTGGCGACTACAGCTCCTACTCCGCCGAGTATGACGAGCTGACGGAGGATGCCGAAGATGAAGAAGAATAAGTCTATCTTGCTCAGCACCCCGTATTTGATATGGATGGTGGTATTCACGCTGATCCCTCTGGGTGTGGTGTGCTACTATGCCCTTACTGACCCGTCTACGGGGGAATTCAGCCTTGTGAACCTGCGAGGGCTGAACCTGTACTGGGGCGTTCTGTGGCAGTCCATCTTCTACGCGGTGGCGTCGGCTTTCATCTGCCTGCTGCTGGGCTACCCCATGGCCTACTACATCGCCCACCGAAGCCAGACCGCTCAGAAGTTCCTGTACATGCTGGTGATGCTGCCCATGTGCATGAGCTTCCTGCTCCGCACCCTCGCATGGGTCGGATTGTTACAGGACACCGGCATCATCAACAATATTCTCGACGCCATCGGCATCGGCCGGCTGCGGCTCATCCGTACCCCCGGCGCGGTCATTCTGGGCATGGTATATAACTATCTGCCCTATATGATCCTGCCCCTGTACGGCGTCATCGTCAAGATCGACCCCCGGCTTATTGAGGCTGCGGAGGACTTGGGTTGCAACAGCACCCAGGTATTTTCCCGGGTGGTGCTGCCTCTCAGCGTCCCCGGCATCCTCTCCGGCATGACCATGGTGTTCGTCCCGGCGGTGTCCACCTTCTATATCTCCCAGAAGCTGGGCGGTACGGACACGGTGCTCATCGGCGACGTGATCGAGCGCCAGTTCAAGCAGGGCAACAACCCCAATCTGGGCGCGGCGCTGAGTCTGGTGCTGATGATTCTGGTATTCATCTGCACCGGCATCATGAACCGCTTCGGCGGCGACAATGAGGAAGGCGGTGTCATCGTATGAAAAGAGCCAACCGCATTCTCACCATCCTGATTTTCATTTTCCTGTACGTCCCCATGGCAGTGCTGATCGTGGCGTCCTTCAATACAGGCAAGGACGTTACCCAGTTTGAAGGGTTTACCTTGCAGCAGTACGCCCGTCTGTTTCAGGACAGAACGCTGTTAAAGCTGCTGGGGAATTCTCTGCTTGTCTCGGTTCTTGCCAGCTTCATCGCCACGGTCTTCGGCACGGTGGCGTCACTGGGCATCTACAACCTGAACCCCAGACTGCGCAAGGCTGCCATGACGCTGACCAACATCCCCATGACGAATCCGGATATCGTCACCGGCGTATCCCTTTCCCTGCTGTTCGTCTTCGTGGGGACCCGGATGCTGGGGCAGCGGAACAGTCTGACCTTCTGGACGCTGCTCATTGCCCACATCACCTTCAACCTTCCCTACGTCATCCTGAACGTCATGCCGAAACTCAAGCAGACGGACAGCTCCCTCCGGGACGCGGCCATGGACTTGGGCTGCACGCCCCTGCAGGCGTTTTTCAAGGTGACGCTCCATGAGATCGCCCCCGGCATCGTGTCCGGCGCTATTATGGCGTTCACCATGAGTCTGGACGATTTTGTCATCAGCTATTTTGTCAGCGGGCTGGATTTTGTGACCCTTCCCGTGGAAATCTATTCCTACACGAAAAAGCCCCTCCATCCGAAAATTTACGCTTTGTTCACCCTGCTATTCCTGCTGATTCTGGTGCTGATGGTCACCATGAACCTCATTCAGCTCCGCGGGGACAAAAAACGAGCCGCTGCCCACAGCGGGGTATAAAGGAGAATTATCATGAAAAAAGGGATTTCCGTTATTCTTGCCGTCTTGCTTGCCGTGAGCTGCCTGACCGGTCTTTCCGGCTGCGGCAGCAGTAAAAAGACCACCCTGTACGTCTACAACTGGGGTCAGTACATCTCCGAGGGCGACGACGGCTCTCTGGATGTAATCGCCGCCTTTGAGGAAGCCTACCCCAACATCCGCGTGCAGTATTCCACCTATGACTCCAACGAGATCATGTACTCCAAGCTGTCCAACGGCGGCATCACCGTGGACGTGATCATCCCCTCCGACTACATGATCGGCCGGATGGTGCAGGAGGGTATGCTGGAGGAGCTGAACTTCGACAACATCCCCAACTACCAGCATATCGACGATTCCTTCAAGAACACCTCCTACGACCCGGAGAACAAGTATTCCGTTCCCTACACCTGGGGCACCGTGGGCATCATCTACAACACCAAGTACGTGGACGAAGCCGATGTCACCGGCTGGGAACTGCTGTGGAACGAGAAGTACGCCGGAAAGATTCTCATGTTCGACAACTCCCGGGACGCCTTCGGCATTGCCGAGTACCTGCTGGGCTACGACGTGAACACCACCGACGAGGCCGAGCTTCAGGCCTGTTCCGCCAAGCTGGCAGAGCAGAAGCCCGTGGTGCAGCAGTACGTCATGGATCAGATTTTTGACGCCATGGAAAACGAGGAGGCCTGGATCGCCCCCTACTACGCCGGCGATTATCTGACCATGGTGGAAGAGAACCCCGATCTGGCTTTCTACCGTCCTACGGCACAGGGCTACAACATGTTCATCGACGCCATGTGCATCCCCACCTGCTGCCAGGAGAAGGAGGCGGCGGAAGCCTTCATCAACTTCCTGTGCAGCCCGGAGATTTCCTCCGCCAACATGGAGTTTTTGGGCTACAGCGTCCCTTCCACCGCGGCGAAGGAGCTGATGGATCCGGAGGTCGCGGGCAGCGAGGTCGCCTACCCCGACGCGGACACCCTCACCACCGGCACCAGCTTCAACTTCCTGCCGGAGGAAACCTCCCGGTATATGGAAAGCCTGTTTATGGAAGTCCGCAACGGCTGATGGGCTTTTGACCTGCCGAAAAAAGTTCGTATAAACAGAAAGATTCCCGTCCGCAGATTGCGGACGGGATTTTCTATTTCCGGTCAGATCGCGTTGCCCGGCTTCACTGGCTGTCCAAGCTCGCTTTGAATCGGGCGCACCATGCAGAACTGTTTCAGATGAAAATGCTTTTCCAGAACCTCGTAAATCTCAAACCCCAACTGCTGGTATAGCGTCACGTTGTGGGGATTGTGGGTCTCCAGCGACATCATCATGTGATGGTTGTCCGCGTAATCCACCGCCGCCTTCAGCAGCTTCACCGCAATACCGTGGTGCTGCATCTGGGGGTCTACCGCCAGATAGATCACATGGAGACGGTTGTCCTCGTGGAGCTGGGTCGTCCAGTGGGAGTTCAGGTAATCCCGGGCGGCAAAAAAGTGGAACAGGGTTCTGAGCGACGGGTCTTCCTTGATCAGCCATGCGTCCGTCTGCAATTCCGCTTCCAGCTCCGTAAAGTAGTATTGGAGGAAATGGTACGGCTCGGTCTCGTCGGAAACGACCAGAAGGCCGTTCAAATCCGGGCTGTCGGCAAAAATGTCGCAGTTTTTGTAGAATTCCTCCATGTCGCAGGCAAAGAGCTTCGGCAAAAGCTTCTTGCGGATATCCTCGTTGGGAATCAGGGTCTCGTACAGCGGGTCGGAGGCAAAGCACTTGTTCAGCAGTGCCTGAAGCTTTGGCAGGTCTTTTTTTGTAACTTTGTATAATTCGCTTTCCATATATTCGTTCCTTTATCTTGGGAGGCAGTCGCGGAGCATCCGCTTCATTTCCTCCACACTGATGTTCAGACTGCCCACCAGATCCCGGTAGGCGCCCTCCTGCGCGGCGGCCGCGCCCTGCAGGAAGGCCGCTTCCGCGGTGTAGTCTGTAATGCCCTTGGCTTTCTTTTCCAGCAGACTCTTGACCGTTGCGTATAGGTTGATATACCCCACGATCCGGCGGTAGCCCCATTTCAGGCGCTCTTTGGGCTGGGAGAATACGTACTGGGTGAAGTGGCGGTACACCTGCTGCTCAAACAGGAAGGCATACCGGTTGTTGTCGATCTCATAGAGTTTTCGCAGTGCCGCGGAGAGATTTCCCGCCGCCAGGCTGTCCGCAGCGCCGTGGAGCAGTTCAAGGCTTTGCTGCAGGCTTTCCTGGGGGAACTGGACGTTGCCGTACCAGTCGATGCGGACAAAGGTGTCCTGGGTCTGCTGGAACAGATTCAAAAGCTGCCGCTCCAGCCGGCCGGCGTCCTCGTCGGGTGCCTGCCCCCGGTTGATGGCCGCCGCCCGGTCATAGACCTGCTGTGCCAGTTCCGCGGCTTCGTCCAGCGCCTGAGCAAGGCTTTCGCCGTCAGCCTCCGTCCGGGCGCACCAGTCCAAGTCCAATGCTTCCTTGGCCTTTTGAAAGGTTCCAGCAAAATTCAGCGGAACGACTCTAGTCCTGTCAATGGCCATCAGCAGCAGACCGAACAGCTCATGGTGGAGACGGTACACGTCCTCGTCATAGTAGGTGTCGTTGTCGAACTGGGAATGATAGTGGGTCTCCATGAAGCTGCCGCCGGTGAAATCGTTGACCATGGAGGGAATGCCCGCAATGGCGATGGAAAAATCGTCCGACCAGGTCTCGATGGGGGCGGTGATCCGGGTTTCCTCGGGATAGCCCTGTGTCAGCTCCGGGAGATTTTCCAGAAATTCCTCCAGAAAATCCACATATTCGTAGGTGCTGCGGATTCTTGCCCGGGTGCCGTGGGCAAGGGCCGGCAGCTCGAAATTCAGGTCGGCAATGACCTGCCCCCGCCATTCGGGATGCACGGTAAACACCTGCTCATAAGCGCCGGTGGACCAGTCGAACTGAGAATCCGCCACGCCCCATTCCTCCGACGCCATGGCGCAGAAAAGGATGGTGTTCTCCGGCTGCCAGCCGGTCTCTACCAGTGCTTTGCCCATGCCCAGCATCATGGAAATGGCGGTGTTATCATCCTGAAAGCCGTCAAAATAGGAGTCGTAGTGGGCGGACAGCATGATCTTCCGGTCAGGGTTCCGGCCGGTCAGCTCGCCGATGATATTGTAGGTGGTGCGGTCGCGCTCCACCCGGGTGCAGGCGTCCAGCGTAACGGCCACCGTCGCACTGTCCGCAAGCAGCTCCTTCAGCACCCCGGCGTCCTTCCGGGAAATGGAAAAGGCGGCAGCTTCGGGAGGGCCTGCGATATCCTGCGCGTTCAGCGCGGCGTCGTCCACCTCGCCGTAGCCCCCGGTCTGCACGGCGATCAGCGCTGCCGCGCCCTTGAGGTGGGACTGATACACGGGGTAGTTGATCCACCATTCGTTCCGCTGATTGATCTCCACCAGCACCAGCTTCCCGTTAACGTCCAGCCCCTCATAATCCGCTTCCGTGCCCTTGCCCGCATAGACAAGCTCGTAGGCGGTAGGGCTGTCCGTGACGAAATTCGTCTGATACGCGCCCAGCTGGACGCGGCGTTCCTGTCCCTCAGCGTCGGTGAAGGACAGCTCCGCTTTCTCAAACTCCCACGCGTCCACGGTGATGGCGTCCTTCCATACTTTGGAAAAGCCGATTTTCTTCATCTCCGCCGCCAGCATGTCTCCCGTGGCGATCTCCGCCGGGGAGCCTGCGGTGCGGTAGCCCAGCACGGGGTTGGTGCAGTGCTCCTCCATCCGCTTTGCAAGGCGGTAGGAATAGCCGATATCCAGCCTTTCCAGATACCGCTGCGCCTGACTTGTCAAGGTCATCATCTCCTGTTTTCCCGCTTTTGGGAATTGTAGCATACTTAAAAGGCGTTGTACAGTGCCAATTTATCTAAAAAACGCGGCATAGAAGCCGCGTTTTTTTCGTTAACTTTCAAGAGCCTGCAGCCGTCCCTGAATGATCTTCCCCACGGTCTGGGCAAACCAACCCACGGAGGGCAGCCTGACCACATCCCGGCCGTAAATGGTGCGGGCGCTGCTTAAGTCGCCCTCCCGGCCGGAGAACAGGCACAGCGGCGGATTGCCATGCCTGCGCAATGCCGTCGCTTCTTCGGCAGCGTCGGCCACGGCGGGTCTGCCGCTGTAGTCCCGGCTGAAAAACTGATTCCCCATGCCGGGGAGGCGGGTATCGTCGTTGGGGTTCGCGTCGGTGAGAATCAGCAGAAGCCGCTGCTGCTCCCCCGACCGGCGCAGAAGCCAGTCCACTGCCCGCAGGGCAAGGCCGTCCCGGTTCCACCCGGCGGCAGCGAACTCGAATATCCGGTTGTTGCCCTGATTTTCCCGGTAGTCCCGGTACTCCCGCAGCACCGTACAGCCGCTGACGGAGCAGTAGGACAGCACCCGGACAGGAATTGCGCACCGGGTCAGCGCTTCGGCCAGAATGTAGCCTTGCGTCGCCAGCTGCTCCTGCCGCCGGTTCTGGGAGGCGGAAGCGTCCAGCAGAATATCCACGATCAAATCGCCGAGGGTATTGGGCTGCTGCCGGTCAAACACCCGACCGTCCCCCAGCGAGGGGGCGCGCCAGGCAAGCGCCGGGTTGACCCGTCCCGCGCGGCACCGAAGGCTCCCGTCCTCCTGAAGCAGCAGGATGGTGTTTTGCAGCTGCTGGGCAAGGCGCTGAATTTCCAGCCGGTTCTGGGCAAGATGCGCCTGAAAATAAGCGCGGTTGCGCTCCGTCTGCTCCTGAATCTGCTCCCATTCCCGGGTGGGCGCTTCCCCGGTTTCCGGCGCTTCCCCTCGGGTGAAATGCAGCACGCAGTTGCGGTGATGGCCGGTGCAGCAGGTTCGCTCCGCGTCCGCCAGTTCCGCCGGGGTCAGCATGGACTTGCCGAAGCACGCGGCGGCGTATTTCCGAATATCGTCCTTCCGGGCTTCCCGCCAACCGAAAATGCGCCGCGACAGAGCGCGCAGTCCCACGCCGCCCTCCGGCGCGGCCTGCCCCAGACGGTGCAGCCCTCCCGGGCGAAGCATCAGCCGGGCAAAGAAACCCAGATCCACCCGGTTGGAATTGAAGTGGTCAATTTCGTTGCGGAGATTCCGCCCGAAATATTTGAGGACGATCTGCTCCATCCGCGTCTGGATGGTCTCGGCGTCCCAGTCGGGGTCAAATTCCAGCGCGTCCAGAATCTGCTTTTCCCGGTCAGATTCCTCGCTGGGCAGCCCCAACGCCCGGCGGAACCAGCCGATTTTCAGCCGGTCCTGCTCGCTGTTCACGGAAAAATCCTGCTGTAACTGCCGCTGGGCATAGTCCCGCCGCAGAAAGGTCAGCGCCGGACGGGCGTCCCGGCACCTGAGATAGGCGCACCGTTCCAGCCCCAGCCAGAGCAGCTCACTTTGCAGCTCTCCCCCGGAGTGGCGCTCCAGTGCGGTGAACAGCAGCTCCAGCTTCTTGTAATCATACAGCTGCCGCACAAGACCGATGGCGGTGTTGAAATACAGCGACGCTTCCCCGTTGGGTTCATAGCCCCGGCTGCCCGTGGCAAAGCCATAGATTCCCGCAGCGTTCCAGATCTGGTTGTCCGCCCGGCGGGCTTCCTGTTCCCCGATGTCCATATCAGTCTCCGAAGAACTCGTCCGCTTTCGCCGTTCTGGGGACACGCGCCCAGACCACGTCGGCGGTGAGTTGCCGCTCGAAGGGGTCGAATGCCTTGTTGATGATGCCCATTTCCAGTGCGGCTTCCGGGGAAAGTCCCCGTTCCATCAGCCGCAGGGCAGTCAGCAGTCCCCGCAGATCCAGCGCCCGGGCGGAGATCTCCCCGCTGCTGCACTTGGCGCGCAGATCGTCGAACAACGCCGCCAGCTGCTGCGCCCAGCTCTTTTTCAGGCTCGGGAAGCCCCGCAGCAGGAGTTTGCACAGATCGTCCTGCCCGATTACCGGCATATCCACCACCACGAACCGGGAAACCAGCGCTTCGTTCAGCTCCCGGGTTCCGGCATAGCCGTAGTTCATGGTGCCGATGAACCGGGTCGCGTCGTCCAGCATTACGCGGCGGTAGCCCGGAATGTCAATGACCCGGCGGAAATCCAGGGTTGCGTGGAGCACGGCCAGCGCTTCGTTTTTCGCCATATTCACCTCGTCCAGAATGCCGAAGCCGCCAAGTCTTGCGCACTGGCACACGGGGCCTTCCCGGAAGCACACCTCGCCTCCCTTCAGCGTATCGGTGCCGATGAGGGACGCCGCGTCCACATTGATGTGCATGGAGATGTCCCACACCGGGCGGCCGAACAGGGCGGCCAGATTCTCCGCCAGTACGTTTTTTCCGGTGGCCTTGGGGCCTGCCAGAAGCAGGTTCTCCCCGCACAGCACCGCCGCCGCGGCGGCTTCCCAGACGTCCTTGCCGTAGTATACAAATCGGGGGTTTGGAATCCGGCCGCGTACTTCCTCCGCCACGCCGTGGGCGTCCCGGAAGGAACGGACTTCTGCAAGCAGGTGCCTGTTCACGCCCTCAGCTTCCAGTTCTTTCCAAATATCCATGACAAATCCCTCCTCGCAACGTTCCTCTTCTATTTTAGCATGATGCGCGGCTTTTGCAAGGAGAATCTTTCCCTTTCAGCTTGCGTGCGGAAAAGGTTTCCTGTATAATAGGTTACATTCATACACTTTGGAAAGAAGAGGTACCTATGGAGAAGATCAGGCAATTTCTGGCTCGCAAGGATGTGGTATTCACCCTCCAGCGCTACGGGATCGATGCGCTGGGGGCCATGGCACAGGGACTGTTCTGCACGCTGCTGGTGGGAACCATCCTCAATACTCTGGGGCAGCAGTTCGGCATCGGGTTTTTGACACGGATCATCGTCACCGTGGGCAAGGGTGAGGGCGCAGTGGGCTATACCATCGGCGGCCTTGCCTCCGCCATGGTCGGCCCCGGCATTGCCGTGGCCATCGGATTTGCGCTGCACTGCCCGACGCTGGTGCTGTTTTCCCTGATCCCCGTGGGCTTTGCCGCCAACGCCATGGGCGGCGCAGGCGGGCCGCTGGCGGTATACGTCGTCGCCATCGTCGCGGCGGAATGCGGCAAGCTGGTGGCAAAGGAGACCAAAATCGACATTCTGGTGACGCCCATCGTGACGGTTCTGGCCGGCATCTGCATTGCGCGTCTGGTAGCAGCGCCCATCGGTACGGCGGCCAGCGCCGTAGGCAGCTTCATCAAGTGGGCGACGGTGCTTCAGCCCTTTTTCATGGGCATTGTGGTATCCGTCGCCGTGGGCGTAGCGCTGACGCTGCCCATTTCCTCCGCCGCCATCTGCGCGGCGCTGGGACTGACAGGGCTTGCCGGCGGCGCCGCCGTGGCAGGGTGCTGCGCCCAGATGGTGGGCTTCGCGGTGATGAGCTTCCGGGAAAACGGCTGGGGCGGTCTGGTCGCTCAGGGCATCGGCACCAGCATGCTGCAAATGCCCAACATTGTGAAGAACCCCCGTATCTGGATACCGCCCACACTGGCATCGGCCATCACGGGGCCGCTTGCCACATGCCTGTTCCATCTGGAGATGAACGGCACGGCGGTCTCCTCCGGCATGGGCACCTGCGGCTTTGTCGGGCAGATCGGCGTTTACACGGGCTGGATCAACGATATTGCCAGCGGCGCAAAGACGGCCATCACCGCCATGGACTGGACGGGCATGGCGCTGATCTGCTTCGTTCTTCCGGCGGTGCTGAGCTGGGTTTTCTGCCTGATCCTCCGGAAATGGGGCTGGATCGGGGAAAACGACCTGAAATTGGAGCTGTAAAGATTTCCCCCGCCGCGTCGGAACATCCGCGCGGCGGGGGAATTTTGATTGCTTTACGCGCCGAACACCTTTGTGTCCAGATGCCGCTTTTTGACGGCGTAAAACAGCACCGTGCCAAAGGTCAGGAGTACCGCCAGTTCTCCCAGCGCCACGTACAGCGCGTTGAGGAAGAAACCGCCGCCGATGTATACCGTCAGTTCCCAGCCTACCAGCAGTGCGTTGAACAGTGCGGGCATCGCCATCCCAAGCAAAGGATACCCCTTCACCGTGACCCGCCGGGTCATCCACATCCCCCCGGCCGCCAGAAGCGTCGCAAGACTACCCACGAGAAAATCCAGCGGCAGCGCGGCGGCGTAGGTGATGTTGAAAACCAGACAGCCCACCGTCAATCCGGGAATCGCTGCCGGGGTGAAAAAGGAAAGCACACACAGCGCTTCGGACAGCCGCATCTGGATCGCCCAGGTGGTGGAACCGGGAAGCAGAACATTCTGCAGGTGGGTCAGTACAGCGTACAGCGCCGCAATGACGGCGGCATGGGTCAGAAATCTGGTATTTTTAGACATGGTGTTCCTCCAAAACAGAAATTGGGCGCAGTCCATGACCACACCCAACAAAAAATGAGCGCATAGCGCCCATCGGAAATCCCTAGTTTTGTTTACCGACAGGATGGTCACGAACTGTCCTATGAAATTTCTCTTATTATACACATTGGCGGCAGAAAAGTCAAGGTTGCATTTCCCCTGAATATCTGATATTATGACACGGCACGCAACAACAAGGAGATGGTAGTTTATGGCAAAAAATAACACCCCGGTGGACAAGAACTCCCGGGAGTACCTGCTGCGGCAGGTGGCCAACGGACGTTACAGTCTGTTGCTGATCGTCATTCTCACGGTGGTCAATCTGATCATGACGATTCTGGACACGAACACGTATTTCCTGTTCTCCGCTTCCGTACCGTACTATCTGGTATTCGTGGGGATGGGCATAGAGAACGGCTTTGTGGACGGTGCCTGGAATGTCAAAGGGACGCTCACCTACACGGGTCTGGTCATCGCGCTGGTCATTGTGGCGGTGTATCTGCTGTGCTGGCTGCTGAGCAAGAAGCGCGCCGGTTGGCTGACGGCGGCGCTGGTGCTGTTCATCGTCGATACCGTGGCGCTGGTGGTCATTGCGTTTGCTCTGTATGATAGCCCCATGGGCAAGCTGGTGGATTTCCTGCTGCACATCTGGGCCATCGTAGAGCTGGTTCTGGCGGTACGCGGCAGCAGGAAGCTCAAGGAACTTCCTCCCACGGAGGAACCCAGAGACATCTGCACCGGCCCGGAACTGTAATCCAATCTATGAAAGAAGCTCCCTCGAAAATGGGCGGGGCGCATCAGACAGTCAACAGGCACAGCGGGATAATGAACTGCCCCCCTTGCCTCTCCCATAGGGAGAGGCAAGGGGCTGTACCCCACATTACGTAGCATATTGGCACGAAAATGGAGCGTATCTTTACCGATACGCTCCATTCACTGTTTTACGGCCACCCATCAAAGAGGGAGTTTCCTTAGGGCAGCACCGCACAATTCGGCAAGAAGTCTCAGGCAGGATTTTTGTTCCAA
>ENA-UOJO01000105-UOJO01000105.1-human-gut-metagenome-genome-assembly--contig:-P57-NODE-105-length-136451-cov-64.028329_pt1 | contig 136451 bp, 108 predicted proteins | sample MGYA00242351_ERZ723898 | MGnify/ENA metagenome assembly ERZ723898 | reverse complement strand
AGACAGCGGCCTCTCACGCCGTTAACGTGGGTTCGATTCCCGCACGGGTCACCAAGACAGCATAATCCGAACTTAATTCTCTATGAGAATGGGTTCGGATTTTGTTTTTGTATCAGTGATTTATATACGAAATAGCGCGCAAAAGTGGCAGCGGTCTAGATGACTGCTGCCACTTTTGTTGCAAGAAAATCATTTCGGCTCTGCTGATGTATCCTTTTGAGATAGCTTTTGCTCATAGTCTCGCTGGATATAAGGAAGAATAAACTTCGTAAATTGATTTATGTAAGCAGAATCAATCTGCGGATCTTTGATGGTGGGGACAATTTGAATCTCGGTAGAAGTATTATCCGAAGTCTTTTGCGGCACACAGAACTCCTTTTAGTCAACGAAGAGTAAATCAAGGATATCGTTACATTCCGTGGAAGTGTAGCCCCATAGAACAGAGCTGAGAATGCTCAGCGCTTCTTCACGGCGGCTATAATAAGTGCGCAGTGAAAGGGGATAACCTTTACCATCGAGAGCATACAAGATTTCATTAGCGTTTTCGTAGCGTTGCGGAGAAAGATAGGAATAGTAGAGAACCCAATAGTAAAGTTCGCCTTTCTTGTGCTTTTCTCGCATCAGGTTGACGGACGAATCTATAACAGATAACATCTTTTTGCTGCGAGATACGGATTGTGCATAGCCTTCAAGGTGTGGGTTGGGAAGACCTAAATCATCGAAAGAGGTCTTATTGGAAGCGCCATAGGCGGCATGAAATTCGGCATGCAAGTTTCGTTCTGCAACTTCTACATTCCATAATGCATCGCGGTAGTTTTTCATAAGAGTCAGTGTATCGTGAAAATATTTAGAAACATCTTTCTTTTGATTGTTCAATGCCACGGACAAACTCCTTCTTTTTATCAAAAATTAAAGTGTGGTTTTGGCGGATAAAATCTCTCTGGCAGTGGCTTTCGTTGCGGCTGCATTGTCTTTTCGCATATCCTTGCCGGAAAAGAGAATTGGTGCGCAGTGTTCCAAAATACGCCCATAAATGCGTGAGTGTTCTAAATCAGAGGGATTTTTCATTTGTTCCAGCGTCAGATTGGTTGTGACAATCAGTGGTTTGCAGCTGCGATAGCGCCGATCAACGATGTGGAACATCTGCTCCATAGCGTAGGAAGTGTTGCGCTCTACACCAAAGTCATCGAGAATCAGCAGATCGTAGCGCCCGATGGAATCTATATAGTCAATCCGTTCTTCGGGAAACATCCCCGTCAGGCGCGATAGGATGGTAGGAAAGTTTGTCATCATCACGGAAACGTCCTTGTCCAGCAGTGCATTGGCGATACACCCGGCAAAGAACGATTTCCCTGTGCCGACATCCCCGAAAAGCAACAGCCCTGTATTGGCGGCGTAGGCTTTATCCCAGCTCTCAACATAGGCGTGAGCCTTTTTTATCAACGGATTTTGCCCATTGTCGTTGGCAAAGGTGTAGTTGTACAGATGACGGTCCTGCAAGCCTTGCTCGCGTCTGCGCCGAATGCGTTCGATACGTTTTCGCTGCTCCTCGGCCTTCTTGCGGCGCTGCTCTGCGGCTGTCTGACAGGGGCAAAGGCAGCGAGGAGTGAAGTGTTCTGCGATGCCGTGAATAGGAATTACAGCCTGTCTCCGCCCGCCGCAGGACTTACAGTGAATCAGGCTGTCGGCGGGGTCGATATACTCATCTGCTGCTAGCACGGCGTTCTGTGAGACATTGCTGAGCAGCATATGAATTTCAGCGGAAAGTTCACTCATACGGTTTCCCCCTCATCCACGCTGTAATCACGGCTGTGCGTCTGCTGATGATTTTTCTTCTGATCGGAAGCAGCCCAACGGCGAATGGTTGCGGCATGATTTTGGTATTGCCGCCCACTGGATGCCATGTACTCAGAGAGTCTGTCAATGTAATGCTGCCATGAGGTTGGCAATTCGTTTTGCAATGCAGCCAATTCATTGTCGGAGAGAAAGATATTTTCATAAGGCCCGAAAGCGGAGCGTGGAGAAGCGGGTTGTCCCTCTTTCTCTCTCACTCTAACTTTATCTCTATCTCTTTCTTTATCGCTAATCTCTATCTCTGGTGGACAAATGTCCGCCCTTACGGTAGAAGGTGGGAGTTGCTGTTGGAGACGAAGCCGCTCCATACGCTTGCGTTCTGCTTCGGTAGAAGATTGGCCGATAAAAAGTTGAATATCGGTCATATAGTAGGTGTGGTTTGCAAGAATTTCTATAAGACCAAATTTCATAAAAATCTTGATGGCACGTTCAACAGTGCCGACCTGATGGCGTGTGATAATCGCAAGTGTCTGGAATGTATGCGGCAAATTTTCGCCAATCAGCAACATGCCGTTATAGGGCAAAGAGATAAGGTAGAACTTGAGCAGCAGGAGAATATACAAAGGGCCGTCCTGCATCTGCTCCAACAGCAGGATTTTAGGGTCATTGAAAAATGTATCTTTGAACTTCATGTAGTAATATTTGTGATTCTCGGACATGGGCAAAATCCTTTCAAAAATTTAGTGTTTCCTGAAATTTCCGGAAGTCGATAGTCTGCAATTCGATGGAGTCCCCGCAGAGTGGCCGCAGCGCGTCTGCCTGAAAATCGAAGCAGACGATAATGCCGCTGTATTTCAGAAAATTTATAGCAGAGATAAAACGAAATAGGCGTGGAATGTCCGGCAGATAGCTGAACAGAACCGGCGCGCCTGAGTCGGTGAGGGCATCGTGTTCAAAGTGACTGCCGGAAGATGGCGGCTGAAGCTCCTGTCGAAGTATGGCGTTTACTTGTTCGACGATTTCGGGGAGGCAAAGCATCTGCAAGAGCGCCTCCCCATAGGAATCGTTTGTCAAAAAGTAAAAATGTTCGTAGCCGTCATGCAGCAGGAAGTGGTCGCGTTTGTGAGTCTGGGAACGCTCTAGCAGGGTGCGAAGAGTGTCCACACTGTCTGAGAGTAAAAGACCACTTGTTTTTGGATTGAAAGAAACTTTTTTCCGATAAATTTGCTCCAACATGGCTTTGGCACGTTGCTCGACTTGCGGCTCAAAGACCGGCAGAAACTCCATGCTGTTGTACACGGCGAAAACGCGGCTGGACGTGAACAACGTGCCTGCCATACGAGAACCACGAATCTTGAGCGTTTCGAGTTCGGCTTCTTTCATCTCGCGGGAGTCATAAAAGCAGGGCTGTTCGATGCAGAACGGGCCTCTTGCGGATGGGGAGAAGATTGGCGGTTTTTCGTCACGATAAATCAGTGCGCCTGCATTCAGCATCGTCACATAGGTTTGCGCAATACGGTGCAGCCGGATACGGCGAGAGACCTCTGACTTGATGGCGTTCGTATCGCTGCATCCGGATAAATAAAATTCAAAGCGTGCGGGTTCTTGCTGCAATAACAGACGCTTGCCACGAACACCGAGCCGATAGCCTCGAAGATGCTGACGAGAAAAAATACGAAGGAGCTTGTCATGTGTCAAGGACGTGACGACTTTTTTGCGGTAACTTTCACTCGCGGTAAGGTGGGAAGAACAGGCGCAAGGAACCTCGCCGCAGATGGCCGTGAGCGACAACAGCTCATAATTGAGACTGTTGTGAGACGGTAAAGTTGGAGACTGTGAAGAAATAGGAATCACCTCGTTTTCCTACCGTAAGCACATTATCCTCGGTGCAACGCTTTCGTGAGGAACGCCCAAAAAGCGATTCTGACGCGGAAAAGTCACCAAAATGTGCAAGTAGAGATTTTTTGAAGAATTTTCAGACGAAATGGAGGTCAGCTTTTTACGGATTTTGCCGGATTTTTCATGTCCAGCCATGCAGAAAATTTCTCTTTTTGCATGACGGAAATGATGGTACAGGATGAATCTGCAAACCGTGTTGTCTGGAACTGATCGCACAGAGCGCCGGTGTCATCGGTCATGCAGTATAGCGTGATAATGTCGAGAACTTCTTTCGTTTCAAGATTGTCATAATCCCGCACGGCTTTGATGGGCAGGCAGCGGTCATAGACATGTTCGATGCAGACGGTACATTCGCGGAAGTGGGGAAGATTTTGTTGTTCGGCATACTGCTTTAGTGCCGCATGAAGCGCTGGCTGCAAAAATTTGAAGCCCTCGGTGCGGGTCTTTTTAGGTAGCAGTGCGGGTAGCCTGACGGACAGAATACTGTCCGTTACATCAACGCATATGCCCTGCATCTCGGCAGCTTGCAGATAGTAGTCCGGCGGCATCCCGCCGCAAACGGTAAACAGAAAATTGCGAAGCTGGGCGGTGCTGCGCTCACTGAGTAAAGCCATATTCTTGGCCACTTCAAAAAATCGAATAGGATCCGAACAGGAGAGTAGGCATTCCAATTCGTGCAGTTTCTTATCGATGTCGATAAGACAGCGCTGCTCCAAGCGGATATGAGTTAAAAGTGTATCTGAATTCAAAAGTACCTCCGTGATGACGTATAAGCAGGCGTATAATATGCGTATTAAGATAATTTTCCGACAGGAGAAAGTGATAATACGCAAACATTACGTTTGCTATACGCATTGAGCTTATACTACGTGTTTGTTTTAAAAATTCGGAAGGAAACAAGGATTCAAGGCCTAAAATCAGGTTGTGCGATTCGGAGTAAAAACACCGATGGAAGCACAACATTTGTGCGCATATTTACTTTACCATGTTTGCTGTGAAGAAAAAATACATAGGTGCTGCAAATTTTATGCGAATTTTGTGCGGCTGCTTTTTTCGCATGAGAGCTGGCGGTACAATAGACGATTTTTTAAAATATAAAGAAAAAAGCGCCGCTGGAAAAAATCCAAGCGGCGCAGAAAGCGCTAAAGCTGTTTTATGTGGCGAGGATAATAAGTGAACCGGGACGGTAAATACAAGGAATCACTTATTATTCTTCTCCTGTGGCTGCGGAGAGTCAGGATGCGTTTCAGGGCGGTGAGGCTGATAGATGCCCATGATAGAGTACGGCGGCCAACCGTCGATTTCGTGGCGGATAGCAGTGTCAAGGGTCTTCCGACCAATTTTGTGAATGGCAGTTTCTTTCTTTTCCATTGAGGGATCCTCCTTTGAAATGATAGACTTCTTATAGCAAAATTATTGCACGCCAAATCCATATGCGGAAAATGCCAGCAATAGCGCAACCGAGAAAATAGAAAAAGCAATACATCCAGCCCAAACAGGATTTACAAAAAGGATGAGGGAAAACGCTATTAAAATAAAGGCAACACGCAAATAAATACGTGGCCGTAATGCGGACATTTCAGCAGAGGAAAGATGCAATTCGGGGTGGTTTACCGGACCGATTAAGGCAATAGAAAGTCCGGATATAATTGCAACAAATATAAACAAACTTGCATCTGGCATACAAATAGATAAGGAAAGAAACAGTATTTGAAGGATAACGGATGTAATCAGACATCCATGAGGTGTCTTTGCGTGATATCCCCCGGTACGAGCACGCAAAAAACGGAATGTAAAAGTATATAAGATGGATCCAATCCATCCGACGACGAGCGAACCGATAGGAATCAAGAGGCAAAGAGAAAGGACAGACATGAGAAACTTAATAACTACATAATGGCACCAATCTTTTTTATCTTCTGCTATGTAGTTGTGCGCTGCAAGAAAAATGGTAATCTTTTCTGCCAAATTTTCCATGTCCATCACCTCTTTGCAATTACACTACTATAACGAAGCAAGAATGTCCAAAAAAGTGGCGTAACTGCAATTTGGCGTGCATAACTGCAATTATTTGAGTGATCTAATTATTGAGTCAGTACGTTCTTCATACCATTCAGCACAAAACAAAAAGGAACTGTTTTTGTAGGACATTAGATGAAAGGCATCATATTTGTGCAGAGTTTCCATTACATTGCGAAGTCCAAAGCCATGCAGTTCTGGTTCTTGCTTCGTTGTTGCAATGTGGTCATTGACGATTGCTACAGGTAAACTGGAATTTTCGACAGAAAGAAAAATGGAAGTAGGAGAAGCATTAGCGTCACGAATTACTTTAACAGTAATCCAACGGTGATCAGTAGGCAGCTTTTCACAGGCTTCAATGGCGTTATCTAACAAATTCCCAATAATGATAGTCAAATCAACAGGAGAGGTTTTTATCTCGGACAGGTCATTCACTTCAAAACGTATATCAATGCCGGAATTTTTTGCTGCATATCCTTTTTGATTCAGAACAGCATCAACAGATGGATTATGGCTGTTAACCAACAAAATTCGCTCGGTCTGCTGTACCTGCAGATGTTTAAGATATTCGGAGACCGCAGAAATTTCTCCATGATCTAACATCGTAGACAAAGTAAAAAGATAACCACGGAATTCATGTGTCATTTTCCGTTGAGCTGCATAGGAATCGCTAAGGGCCTGCATGCCGGCAGCCTGTGCATCGGCACGCTGCCTTGCGACGGCAAGAGCTTCGCGAGTTTGTGCGGTGCTTTCGATATTGTCAAATAGAAATAGAGCAACGACATCCACCACGCACATAACAAACAGACAGAATGTCCAAGAACTGCTTTCGGAAGATGAGGTCTGAAGAATGAGCAAAACAAACAGCGTGCATAGGGGGAAAAATGTTGCGAACGGAACCCAAACACGCGGCTTTCCAAGCTCCTTTAGCGGGGCGTGAAAGCGGTTGATAAGGGCAACTATTATGCCAAGAACACCTAAACGAATAAAGCAAAAAAGAATATACAGAGGAGCGTTGTTTAGATATTCTGCGCGTGTCATGTGAGTAATGCGCAACAGTAAGGTCTCCATCAAAGAACTAATGGAATATATAGCGGCATACGATGTGACGACAGTAAACAAACGACGATCCCAACGACCATAATAGAGCGTGACATTCATTCCGTACAGAATGACAATTTCCATAAGAAAAACAAAAGGACCATTTAATTGAATACTGCTGGGAAATACGTTTGTGGCGACTGTGGCGATAAGTGCCCATAAAAGCCAATATCCCCAAAACAAGCGGGAGTTGTGGCGGCGCACGAAAAAGGCATTCATAAAGAACATGTATAACAACATCTGGATGCTGTTCAGCAAAGAACTTAGCAGATAAACCATTCTTATGTGCGACCTTTCCATTCCAAGTATTTTGACTTTATAGCTCTGTAATTATGAAGACTCAAGAGGAGAGTTTCACCTGTTGTTAAAGTGGCACCAGACGTTTGGAGAGAAGAAAGATAGTTCATATTTACCAGATAACTGTTATGAATTCGTAAAAAGCCTTCGTCACACAATTTGTCTTCCATACTCCGAAGTGGCATACGAACCTTCAAGGTTTTAGGCGGAGTATCGCTTATATGCAGAATCGCGGCACGTCCGTCTGTCTCTGCGTAAACAAGCTGATCCAGAAAAACAGAGGTACTTTCACCCTCACAAAAAACATTTATTGTACGATTTTTGCTTTGGCAGGCTGCCAGAGCCTTGCTAAAGTAATCTGGCAATTTCACTTTTAGTTGCAGCTTGGGCAGGAAGCGGAAAGCGTTTACCTCGTAGCCCTCAGCTGCGTATTCGCCATAATTTGTTACAAAAATCAGAATGAAGCTTTTGCTTATGCTTCGCATCTTACGGGCCAATGACAGACCGTTAATGTCACCCATATCGATGTCCAAGAAAATCAAGTCGGATGTTTCGATTACGGATTTATCTATTGCACGAGGATCATCGAGAGTTGTGATTTTCATACATCGACGGTCAAAGTCAGGTAGCAACGTAATCTGTTGAGAAAGAAAATCAGCAAAGGTACGGTCATCATCACAAATCAAAATATGCAGCATATTTTCTCCTGATTTTGTTAGAAATTTTTTGTTAAATGGTGTACTCAAAATAACGCGCCTCCCATTGCTTGTCAATATGTAAGAATTAAAAACGGACAAATCAACTGATTATAATGATAATATATGAATTATTGTCCGCAGTCAACCTGTACACTATATATGTATAGGAGGCTGATACAGTTGGTTATCGACTTTTCGGATAGACTTCGCGAGCTTCGCCTTGAAAAAGGTTACTCTCAGGCAACATTATCCCAAAAGATTACGAATCTGGGGCAGCCTTTGAGTGAAGCTGCCTTGGCAAAGTATGAAAGTGGACGTACAGTTCCAAATTTGCAGGTGGCAGCATACTTGGCAGATTATTTTGGAATTTCAATAGACTATTTGGCCTGTGGCGAAAAGGCATCGGCTCTTAGCACAGAAGGCTTAAAAGAAGAGCAAATCAGACTTATTGTGGAACTCATAGGTGCATTGCAAAAGCAAAACCAAGCGCGATATACGTCCACGAAGACACAGCCTACGAACAAACAGCAGGAACTGGTCTTTCGATTAATTGAACAATTTTTGAAATAACTGCAAGAAGCGGGTGCGTTAGCACCCGCTTCTTGCAGTTATACCACTTTTTTTGCAGTTTTGCCGTTTAATTGGAAATCAAGAAAAAGGTATGGTAGAGTGTAAACAACAAAGGCAATAATGCCTTTTGGATATTATAAAGTATCGGTGCACAGGTGCTTTACAATATTCGCAAATTGTAAATTTAAGGAGGTACATCAAATGAGTATGTCTATCAAGAAAAGTCGTCTTTTCAAGCTGCTTGCGGTAGCGGCATTGGTGGTAGTTATGGCCATCGGCACTGCGCTGCCGTCTTTTGCATCAAGTGAAGACAAAAAGCTGTATTTCCAAACAACAGGAAATGCCTATGAAGTATGCATTCCGACGGCGCAAAAGAAAGAAGATAGCTCGTCAGTCTATTGCTGGATTCAAACGTCCTCGGAAGGAACAGTAAAATCCGCAAAAGTTAATGTAAGAGGCGGTGAAAATGCACTTTCTTCTACGAACTGGCCTGTTTGCAATTCCTCTATGAATAATGGACGAGTCATGTATGTTGGAACAAGCTACTTTATTTACAACAATGTTTATGAAGCGGGCTTCAAGTATGTGACGCTTAGTTTTACGTCATCGAAAGCATCGATATTCCGTGGTGTATGGAGTCCTGACAGCGTTTATCAGAGCGGTGTAGCGCAGATCTGATATAACATAAAAAACGGTAGAACCTATATTGCCGGGTGTGTTTTCATCGCAGAAAGCAGAGAACACACCCGGCATAAGTAGGTTGAAAGGACATGACTATGAAAAAATATTGCTGCATCATTTTGACACTGGTTCTGGTTCTTGCAGGATGCTCTACTGCAAAACCTGTTGATTCAGTACCCCGCACATCTGAAACTACAGAAACGCACTCGGAAAGCACCTCTTCGAATGAAAGCACAAATTCGAGTGAAGAGGTGGAAACTGCCAATGCAAATTGCTATACCATAGAGGAGGTCGCTAATGGTGCGGCAGATGGTACAGTGGATGAGCACGGAATTGAAATGTTCCCGGAAGAGGCAACGCAAAAAGCTCAGGATGCTATAAATGGTGGATATGTTCTTAATGGTCTTGGCGCGACTTTTGAGGACACCGGGATTACCTACACTTTACAAGATGTTTGGTATGAAACAACGACGGACAATATGCAACAAAACTACTATGAATTGAGCTCGTATGTAGAAAAACCTATTTACATTTTTATGACTTTGCAGGCGGAAAATAAGGATACGGTTGAACATATATTCTATATTAATGACGGAATTATAATGGTATTTCCGAAATCCAATAAAGTGCAAAGCGCCGAATTTACGTATCAAGATCATGTCACGGATCCGATTCCCCATAATCACGACTATGCTGTGTGCAGATTAGCTGCCGGTGAAAAAGGAACCTACACGATTGCATTTGAGGCAGAGTCTACATTTGCAGACTATAATCCGATTTACCTTAATTGGCAGTGCTTTCCTAAAGGAATGTTTGAAGATACAGTAGAAGGCGATATGCATGAGGTATGGATAAAACTGCCTGAACTTGAAAGTAGGTGAGTTCTTTGCGTGAACTTCTGAAACTTGATTTTCAGCGATTGTTTGATGGAGTTTTGTTCAAGTTGGCATTGGGCATATGCGTAGTACTTGGCGTTTGGGATTTGGTGCTGAATGTGCAGGCACACTATGCCAACATTGAGGCGCTGCAGACCCAGACGATTGCATACAGCTATCCATCTTCTATTTACAACTCATGCATTGCAGCAGATGGACTTTATCTTCCTTCAATATTGTTGTTTTCACTATTTCCACTGCTTGTGACACTGCCGGCGGGGATTTCGATGGCAATGGATATCAAAAGCGGATATATAAAAAATCTGAGAGTTCGAAAAGAGCAGAAAAGCGTGATTCTGTCGAGGTACATCTCAATTTTTGTGGGGGCGTTTCTGCTGGCAATGGCGGCAACTTTTGGACAGATGATTTTCAGTATGATGTTCCTTCCAACAATTTCCCCTGAAATTGCATCTTATACATTTCCGATGATGGCTGTTGGGCAGGTAGGCCACTCGTTTTATGCAGTGCACCCATTTTTGTACTTGCTTTTGTATAATCTGTATGATGCGGTATATCTGGCAGGAATAGCAACACTGGCGCTTCCATTAGGATGGCTTACGGGAAACCCATTTGTGTCTCTTATAGGTCCAACAGCGATATTTTACTTTATAGGATTCTTTTTTGATACTTTTAGCGCTTCCCAGTGGGAACCCAGTTGTATCCTGCCGCCGTACTCAGATATTTATCTTTCTCTGCCGATTATGATAATTGAACTTTGTATTCTGCTAGTGATTTCTGCTCTGCTGGCAATGACCTGTGCGGTGAAGAAGCATGATGTATTTTAGAATGCTTCGACTGGAAGTTATGATAAACCGTAAAAGGCTGGGGCTTTTAATATTAGCAGGTGTAGGAGTGGCACTTGTAATGGGTGTATCGTTCTACGTTTGGCATTATATAAAGGCTCCATTCGACAATAAAATAATCCCATCCTTTTGGGATCAGCTTGCTTATTTTTATTGCGGCATTCCACCGTTTACGCCAAGTAGACAGGAATCTTTTGAAATGCCGATTGCCTATTTGATTACGAACTTAGTACTTCTTTTTGCATTGGGAAATACGACGGTGTCGGTGTTTGAACCCTATGGATATGAATTATTCACACGCATTCCCAAACGAACAGTTTGGTGGCTGGCACATTGTTTGTTGGCGGTTATGGCAGCGGTAGCAGAGCAGGTGGTCATAACAGGGACAATAGCGGTGCTTTGCCTTGTTGTGGGTGGATCATTTTCAATTTGTGACTATATTGGGTTGGCAATTCCGGAGATCGTTTCATGGCCGGGGGATGGCTATATGCAAGTAGTATCATTGTTGTTATTGCCTTTGCTGACAACCATAGCGCTTGCATTATTTCAAATAGTTTTTGAACTTGTAGCAGGTGATACGGCTGGTTTGTTGCTTACTATAGCTTTTGTAGTATCGGGAGCCTTTTTAGATGAGCCTATACTGTTTTGTGGGCATGCAATGATGCAGCGTTTGTATGCATTTACAGGAGAGGGAATCACCCTAAGACAAACTATATTATGGACAGGAATTACTTCAGTGACCAGCGTTATTGTAGGCGCAAGACATTTATCGAAAAAAGATCTGATAAGGTGAGGTGCCGCTCATGAAAGTAGAACTGAAAAATGTATCGAAAAGACTGAATGATGTAACAGTGCTGGAAGATATATCGCTCACGCTTGAGTCTGGAACAATCTATGGATTAAAAGGAAAGAATGGCTGTGGAAAGACAATGCTTATGCGTATGATGGCGGGACTCATTTATCCCACCAGCGGTACGGTCAGTATAGACGGAGAAATTTTGCACAAAGACATTGCAACTCCCCGGAGCATAGGCATCTTGATAGAAAATCCGGCATTTCTTCCCGGATACACAGGACAACGAAATTTGGAATTGTTGGCAGGCCTGACAGGGAAAGCGGACAGAACCCAAATTGCGAAAACTATGAGCCGTGTAGGGCTTGACCCCAATGATAAACGAACTTATCGAAAATATTCACTGGGAATGAAACAGCGCTTGGGCATTGCCTGTGCGCTGATGGAATGTCCGGATTTGATTCTGCTGGATGAACCAATTAATGCAATCGATGAAAAAGGCGTTCCTAAAATCTGGGAAGCGCTGCAAGAAGAAAAACAGCGCGGTGCGTTAATTGTGTTGGCGTGTCATGACACAGAGGAATTAACAAGTCTTGCCGACCAGATTATAACAATAGAGGAGGGAAAGATATGCGGCATCTCTTCGCAAATCGAAAGAAACTCATAGTTGGAATCATAGTTGGCGTAATGGCAATCGTAATATTTGCGTGGCGATATATAGCGGTTAATAAGGCGTGCCCACCAGCTCAGGTTGAGCAATATAGTCTTGGCGATACTGTTTTGCATAATGGCGTGGAGTACACTTTGACTGACTACAAAGTGCTGTCCCAAGATGAGTTTTGCGACGAATACGAAATTGATCCTATTCATGTGAAAGCAGGCGGTCAGGAATCTAAAATCATTGTTTTTACGATGTACGCAAAAAATGTCTCGGATCATAATGTGAATGTTGATTTTGCGGGACAGATGCTGCTACAAATGGGAGACTATTTGTGCAGCTATATGTGTTACATTCCATTATATCCATTACTTAATGGAGAAAAACCATCTGCCGGAGTGATGTTGCCTGGCCATGATATCGAACTGACGATCCCTTATCAAATTTTGGAGATGCCATGGAGTACACAAGAGTTTGCAAAGCTGGAAACGGAACGTACACAGATTGTATTCTCGCTATATCCGGTGAAAAAGACAATCGTGCTTAACGAAGGATGACGATAGAAGATAATTCTTGGCCAAAACCTGCTTTGTAGGAAAAAATGTAACCATTTGAAACCTGAATAAGCATAGAAAATAGAGAAATATTGAAAGAGAACGTAGAAAATGCGCTGAAGTGCACAAAAAATATTGCAATATGTAGAATAAAATAGTAGTATAAATAAAAAGAATTGCGCTGAAAAAATAGCGTGAGATGAGCAGGAAAAGAGGAACTGTTATGGGCCGGGAGCAAAGTGAAAAACTCAACACATCGCCGTCTAGAGGCAGCGGCTACCAAGTGATAAATGATCTGTTTGACCGCCAACAGGATTTTATCGTGGTGGGTCTTTGCGGAAAAACTGGATCCGGCGTTTCCACAACGGCGGAAATTCTGAATAAAGAATTCGAGGAACTGCATCTGAACGCAGAACCTCCGGCGGCAGGGACGGACTATGAGCGGCATGAATACCGTCTGCTGTACAACTATGCTAGGAGGAACTGGAACTGCTTTTATCTGGTCAAGACCCGCGCTTTGATCACGGCCAGAGTTTTGGGGAAGACAGCGGATGCGTTTACCCAATTTCTGTGTGAATTGGTTAATGCAGATAAATGTAATAATGAAGAAGAAAGTAAAAGTATTATAAAGCCAATTGTTGAGAATCAACTGTACAATGCAGCGATGACGTTTGAAATCAACACACAATTCAAACTGAAGGAGAAAGGTTTACCGAATACAGGCATCGAAGCTGAAAAATTCTTTGGAATCGGAGAAAATCCGCTGGATGATTATGACGCAATCCTGTTGAACCCGAAAGCAGAGCGGGAACAGCGTCCCATCGTTGACCTGACAAGTCTGCAAGGAAACAACTGCGAGGTAAAATTGCCGGGCGCTGAGGAAGACGGCGAGCCGACCGCCATACATATTCATGTGGAAGATGCAGCGTCAGGGCGCATCAGCATCACAAATCATGACCTTTATAGCCTGTTTCACTACTATCAGCGTAGCAGAGAGCGCAAAAAGGGAAATATCAACTCGCTGTATTACTGGATACTGGAAGAATACATCTACCATTTCTTGCCGGAGCAGACGAAGAAATTCTGGGAGAAAATGAGCGAGGAAGTCCCGGACTTTGACAAAAAAGAGACAGTGGCCATGCAGCTTTTGGGCAATAATCTGCGCATCAGCAATGAACCGCTGGACAAAGACCAGGACGGGAAGTATTACAATCTGAAAGAGGATGCCTATGTGACAATCGCCCGGGATCTGAACCATTCGATTAAGATTCTGCGGGCGTATATGACCAAAAAGGCGGAGCTGACGCGCCGAGGGGCCAAGTCCGCCGATGAGAAAGTACACATTCGTGCGCTGGCGGTAATCGACTCCATTAAAAATCCGTTTGAGTCTATGTACCTCAAACAGCGCTACAGCAACTACTACCTGATGGGCGTTTATACCGACGAAAAGCAGCGGCAGGAGCGACTACTCAACAATAAAAAGATCGCGGTAGAAGACATCCGGGCCATCGACCGGGTCGAGCAGCTGAAAAAATTCAAGAAAGAATACGACGATTATAAAAACAAAATTCCCCCAAATAAAACGATCAATGGAGAACCACACACGGGTGAAGAGTCAAAAATTCTGCCCCGCCTTTTCCAGCGTATTTTGGATCAGAAACTGGAGCAGGTTCTGCCATTTATCATTCAGAATGTGTCCAGCTGTTTGGAATCTGCCGACATTTTCATCAACAACTCAAAGGACAACAGCGCACATCTGAATCTGAAATACACGCTGGTGCGTTATATCAGCTTGATGATGTACCCTGGGCTTGTGCTACCGACTCGGTTGGAACACTGTATGCAGGTCGCATATGCGGGCAAGGCAAACTCCGGCTGCATATCGCGGCAGGTGGGCGCGGTGGTCACGGACAATGAATATGAGATCTTGTCCCTGGGCTGGAACCAGCAGCCGCGGGAGCAGTTGCCCTGCCTGTACCGGGATGTGTGTGAACTGCACGCACTATATGATCCGGATGGTTACAGCGACTATGAAAATGCTGATGAGGGAAAAGACTCTTTCCAGAAAGCAGTTGAACCACTGGCAGAAGAGTATAACCGTGAAGACTGTACCTTGAAAGCATGCGGCCGTGGTGCCTGCTACTGCTTTAAAGACCTCTATAACAAAATCAAAAAGGAGAAAAATCAGGTGCATACCCGGGCGCTCCACGCGGAGGAAACAGCGTTCCTGAACTTGTCTGGGGATGATAAATCGCGCGCAAAGGGAGGGTATTTGTTCACAACATCCAGCCCGTGCGTGCTCTGCGCGAAAAAGGCGCGGTATCTGAATATTTCTAAAATTTACTATGTTGACCCGTACCCGGATATTTCCTATGACCATGTGCTGTGTGCAGGCCCACGTGCCAGCCGACCAGAATTTGTGCTGTTTACTGGAGCAATCGGCACAGCGTACACAAGGCTGTTTACACCGTTGCTGGCAATCAAAGATGAGCGTGAGCTTTGGATCGGACACAAGATTGGGGAGACTGAATCAGGAAAGAAACCTCAAAAAGAAGAAAATCGGCAGAACGGTAAAGAGTCGGATGAAGAAAGTGCAGGTGAACACACATGAACAAAAGCGAAACCGCAGGTGGCGGGCCTCTTCTAGCAGAAGATTACCGCAAAGCGCGTAAAGAAGTGAGCGATATTGTAATTGCACCATTTGACGAGAACAAGGCAAAAGGCGTGGGCTATAATCTGGCAGCATCGATGCTTGTATACTCGGTCAACAAAAAGCGGCTTGTCAAGGTAAAAGAAAATGACCGAGAGGTGTACATTGAGATTGCCCCGCATGATACGGTACTGACGCTTTCTCACGAGTACCTGGTCGTGGATGGTGATATTGCAGGTACATTTCACTCTAAGGTGCGGTGCAGTGCTATGGGACTGGGTAATGTTTCCACCACACTGGATCCGAATTGGCGCGGTAAGTTGCTGTTTTCGCTGAACAATCCGACAAAGCGGAAAATCAAACTTGTTATCGAAGAAAAGAATGATGGCGCTCGTAAAGCGGTAGGGCTGATTACTATGGTGCTTTATCGCATAGCGGGCAAGGAAGAACACATCACAGCCAAAGAACTACATTTGGACAATCCACCTATGCGGACTGATATATGGCAGGATTTGACCGAACGGCCATCCGGAATCCATGCACAAGCATATGAAGAATTCCAGAAAATCGTACAGGAAATTACCGAGTTTGAAGCGCCTAAGGGGGAACGCCACGCACAGTTGCAAAAAGTTATTGATACGGCAATTGAGGTTCGACAGAAAATTTTACGTGGGGAAAGTATAGGCGCAATCCGTGCAGCAACTGTCCCGACAGAGGAAGCACTGCGGTCTTCTGGAGATATTGAACTGAAAGAAAAGTTTGACGCATGGAACGGTAAATTCAATGAAAAATCTGAGGATGGATCATACAAAATCAAGGATGTTGCGGAGCTTGCAAAAGATGATGCATTGAAAGATATGGAAGATAAATTGGTACAGGAATGCCATTATCTGATGCTTTGCGAGGATGTTCGCTTGCAGGAAGAATTTATTCAGAAACGCATTGAGCGCTACTGGGATGGACAAAGACTGACAAGGTTGCTAAAGCGAATGCTGAACTACAGGACAGTTGCAGTACTTCTGGGTAGTGCACTCATTGCAATGAGCCTTTTTGGTATAATACCTCTCAACAAAACAGTGCCTACATTATATAAGCTTGGATTTGCGGTAGCACCTGTAGTTGTCGATGTTGTGGGAAACCTTTTTGGAGTGTATAAAACAGACAAGGAGAGCTGAAATAGAATGTTGAAAAATGGGCGTTGCTTAAAAAATTGATTAAATAGTCGGCTTCAATATTTAAATTTGTTGATATGCTCAAATTGTTGATTTCTGACGGTAAGGAAAGCCAATAATGTGTTTCATGGCGATGCCTTACATTCTATGGATCATAAAAGCATAAAATAAGAGGACAGAATTTTAATTGTAAACAAATAGAAGAAGTGAGGAAAAGCAACTGACATAATAACACCACCACAAGGTAACGGTATCGTCGCTTTGTGGTGGTGTTATTATTTGGCGCTATAAATTTTATGCTACAATTGATATGAAAAAATGCTTTTTTGCACTATGTAAAGAAGTGTAAAAAAGAGTAGGAATATCGGTTTATCTTACCGCGAACCGCGAAAAAAGTAGAAAGTCTCAAAGTGTTCTCGGCGGAGATGTGGCAAAATATAGAGCTATGGGATTTAGAAACTTTTTTGATTTTTATGGCGTTTTTTACAGTGGGAGAAGGTAGTAAGATGAATGGTTTTACAGTATTATAATAATCTAATATGATATCAATCTAGCAAAATCAAGAAAAGGTGGACTCGCAAGATGGTTGGTACGTGATACAGAGTGTACTTGGGTATATGAGGGATGCGAGCATACATGAGAAGTACATGAAGGAAGAAGTTGAGATTTTCTGATTGCAAAAACGGCTGGTTCGTTCCTTGAAAATAATGTTTCGTTCTTATAAAAAAGCAAAAAAACAAAAAAATACAAAATCGTTCTTTACACAGAAAGGGAGATGAGCTATAATACAAGAGGAGGTATCAAAAATGAAATATTCAATAGAAATAGGGAAAATTGTTGAAGGCGCACTAAGGCATGACAAACTTAAAGTTATGAACTATACAAATCAACTTGTTTCCAAACTAGAAGAAGACAACGAAACACGAGCAGCTAATAAATTTAAGAAACTATTGGAAGCTCAAAGTAATACAACGCTGACAGCAATGGGCATTGCAAGTGGTACCTCCGTTCCTGTTGACAGTGAATCACGTGCGGTACTTGCGGATGTGGTCTATCCAGATGAAAACAATATAGATGTTGTTTTATCAAAAAGTAATGCCGACAAGTTGAATTCGTTTATACTGAGTTATAAAAATGCAGACAGACTTAATTCGATGGGAATTGGCGTTTCAAACACATTGCTGTTATATGGACCCCCAGGATGTGGAAAAACAAAGTGTGCATATCTAGTGGCTAAGCAACTTAATTTACCATTGGTGGTTGCTAGGCTGGATAGTTTGATATCCTCTTATTTGGGAACAACGGCTAAAAATATTCGTTCGCTATTTGAATATGCGCAAAGAACCCCTTGTGTTTTGTTTTTAGATGAATTTGATGCGATTGCAAAAGCAAGGGATGATAGTAACGAATTGGGTGAACTTAAACGTGTAGTCAACAGTTTACTACAGAATGTAGACGCAATGAGTGGAGATAGCTTGCTTTTGGCAGCTACAAATCACGAACATCTTTTAGATCCAGCGGTTTGGAGAAGATTCGATTACAAGCTGGAGATAGAATTGCCGGATGAAGATGCTATTATAAAAATGATTGATCTATTCACAAATGGCGCTGGAGATCTCACGGAAAAAGAAAAAAGAGAAATAGCAAATGCGTTTCAGGGACTTAGTGGTGCTGATATTGAAGAAATCTTGAGAAAGTCGCTAAGAAATGCAATAATTCACGATAAAAAGTTCTCTAAGTGTAATATTTATGAGGAACTATTCGTGTTTAAAAATATTGTTCCTCAAAGCAGTAACAATGAGAGAGAAATTTTAACAGCGAAAGCATTATTTTTGAGAAAATGCAATAGAAAAGTCTTCAGCTTACAGGTCATTGCAGATGCTTTGGGAAAATCGAAAACAACAATACAAAAAATAATAAAGGAGGCTGACGAGACATGAGCGAAAAGAATCTCCCTATTAAATTGGTACTTCAAAAAGCAACAGATACCCAACCAAATAAAGGGCGTGGAGATGTAAAATTCTTTGGAGATGTTACGCCTGCATTACAAGAAGAAATGGCAGAGGAGTTTAACAACGTTCTTGCATACTATGAAGATGTTTTTCAAGAATGCGATATGATACCAGCCGTGGGCAAAATTACAGTTCGCCCTGAAGCAATTGCAAAGTCCCATAAGCCGAACGATTTGTGCCGTTGCTGTCATATCATCGGAAGTGAAGACTTGAATGAAATTTATATTAAGGTCACCAAGAAAACAATCCTTGACACAATTGAATTTATAAAAAATCCTCCATCTCAACGCTTTCGAGCAAATATGACAGCCGTCCTAAATGTTCAGCCTATTTTTCCACAGGATAAGGTAACCAATGAGTTATCCGAAATGTCGCAACAAGGTAAGTTTGACTCAATAAAGACAAGAATAAAAATAAAGGTTTTTGACTTTAATGATGAATTTGATAATAGTCAGATTTTTGAATATGTTATGAGAAAATTGGCGGCGCTGGGACTTTCAGAAAATCATGAAATCATCACATACGGCAATCAGATTAAATATATAAAGGTCCAAGTTGAATCGTTTGAAGATATAAAGAAGATTGCTGAAATTAATGGCGTTAAAAATGTTGATTTTTTTCAAGAGTATTCGCTTCCAACATGTGAATACACAAGGGAAAATTTGAAAGTGTTGGTAGATACGGTTTCTGACGCAAGCGATGTTAGCATTGGAATTATTGATGGCGGAATAAGTGATGATAATCCATTCCTTAAGCCGTATATTATAGATCGAAAATGTTACGTTGGCGATGCATATCGTAATCCTAGTCATGCAACATTTATAGCTTCAACAATCTTGTATGGAAATATGCTTAATGAAATTCCGGCATCGACTTCACGGAAATTTCGGTTTGTTGATATAGTAGCAATTCCTAATGGAGATTCTCGGTTTGGTCCTACAGATACAATTAGTGAAGAAGAATTAATGGAAATAATTGTAGATGCGATGGAAGAATATTCGGCATCTACAAAAATATGGAATCTATCATTAGGAATTGAAAATAAAGTTTGTAATGGAGCAATGTCGGACTTGGGAATATTCTTGGACTATGTTCAAGATAAGTATAAGGTTCAAATATTCGTATCGAGTGGAAATCTAAACCAACCGCCTTTTAGAGAATGGCCACCGCAAGGAAATATGGGAGACCGAGATCGAATCATCTCTCCGGCAGACTCTGTACGAGCTATTACCGTGGGTGCAATAGCATTAAAAGATTCGGATAATTCTATTGTGAAAAGAGACGAGCCTGCACCGTTTAGTCGTAGAGGTCCGGGGGCAAATTACATTGTGAAACCAGATGTGGTAGATTATGGTGGCAATATAACGCGCAGTTCCGATTTTACAGGGATAGGGATAAAAGGGCTGGATAACAGTGGAAATATAATAGAAAGCGTTGGAACAAGCTATTCAACACCGCGGGTGGTTCAAAAATTTGCAACGGTCTATGATACAATGGTAGAGCGCGATTTGCTTCTTGCAAAGGCGATAACAATTCATTCGGCGAGGATGAATTTCAGGGATAGCCTTGATAGAAACCCCAATAACATCAAGTACTATGGATTCGGAATGCCATCGACGAATACACAGGATATTTTGCAATGTAGTTCGGATGAAATCACATTAGTTTTTCGCCAGAAAATCATGCAAGGAACTCATTTGGAAATGGTTGATTTTCCGTATCCCAAGTCACTTATCCATGATGGAAAATGTTTTGGAGAAATCGGAATGACATTGGCGTATGATCCAATATTGGATGCTTGCTATGGAAGAGAGTATTGTCGAACGAACATAGACGCGAGTTTTGGAATGTGTTATACATCGAAAGCTGGAATGCAAGAATTTAGAGGTTGCGTACCATTGGAAACGACGTGGGATGAAAAATATGAAAAATCCCGGGTAGAAAATGGATTTAAGTGGAGTCCTATTAAATCTTACTATCGAAAAATAAGCAGTAAAGGAATTAAAGCAGGAGAAAACTGGAAAATTCGCATTAATCTGACACCTAGAAATGGGTTGGTGGTAACTGCACAAGAATTCGTTTTAATTATAACAATTAGAGATGCACAAGGGCACGATATCTATTCAGAAGTTGTCAATGGATTAAGGGAACGCGGTTATATTACAAATAATCTTGAGACAAGGCAGCAGATTCGCCAGCGGCAGTAAGCAATAGGAAAAGAAGATTGGATATGAAAAGCCGTAGGCGACTGATATGGTTGCTTACGGCTTTATGTATGAAAAAGTGTATGAGAACACTTTTTTGAACAGACGGAGAGTATATAGTAGGTGTTCATGGCGAAAAAGCAGAGTTACTATTGAAAATCAAAAGGGGCAAAGAGTCAGACATAATTGTAAAGGATAATTAAAGTGCAAAATTTGCGCTAATATATGAAATAAGAAAAAATTTACTTTTTGCTGTTGGAATTTTCCATATTCAAAGCGTATAAAGTAATAAAATGGCATGAGAGGAGGCGCAAAAATGCCAACCAGTAATGTTGTGATATACGCCCGCTACAGTAGCGACAACCAGCGTGAGGAATCTATCGAGGGCCAACTGCGCGAGTGCAGGGCGTATGCTGAGCGCAACGATATGAAAATCATCGGCAGCTACATAGACCGTGCGTTGTCAGCCAAGACGGACGCACGGCCACAGTTCCAGAAGATGATTCAGGACAGCAACGCTCACAGATTTCAATTTGTCCTTGTGTGGAAGCTGGACCGCTTCTCCCGCAACCGCTTTGACTCCGCATACTACAAACGCGCACTTTCCAAGAACAACGTAAAAGTGATTTCCGCAACAGAGCCAATCTCCAACACGGCGGAAGGTATCATGCTGGAAAGTATGCTGGAGGGCATGGCGGAGTATTATTCGGCTGAATTGGCGGAGAAAGTGACGCACGGGCATACGGATAATGCGCTGAAATGCAAGTTCAACGGAGGCTCTGTACCGCTTGGCTATCGCATCAATGAGGAGCGTCACTACGAGCCTGATCCGGTGATGAGTCCCATTGTTCGAGAGGTGTTCGAGCGCTACGCCGGGGGAGAATCCATCAAGGAACTTTGCGCGGACATGAATGCTCGCGGCATACGAACCGGCTACGGCAGAAAATTTGTAAAGAGCAGCTTCCAGAATATGCTGCGGAACCGCCGATATCTGGGCGAATACCGCTATCGGGATATAGTCACGGAAAACGCATTCCCGGCGCTGATTGACCAAGAGACATTTGACAAGGTGCAGGCTCGTATGAAAGCGAACAAAAAAGCGCCTGCCAGATCGAAGAGTGACGAGGACTTCATTCTGACAGGAAAGCTGGTATGCGGCAACTGTGGTGCGCTGATGGTGGGCGACAGCGGCACAAGCCATACCGGGGCAACCTACTACTATTATAAATGTGGGCATCGCAAGCGCAAAGAAGGTGAGCGATGCCACATGAAAGCGTTCCGTAAAGAACTGATTGAATCGTTTGTGGTCAAGCGTGCGTTGGGATATGTGCTGCAAGACAGCGTGATTGCGATGTTGGCAGATGCCCTTGTAGAAAACCAGAAGCGCGAGAACACGCACTTGCCCGCACTGCAAGAAGAGCTGAAAAGGGTCAACAAGAAAATTGACAACATTGCAGCCGCGATAGAGGAAGGCATCATCACCCAAACGACAAAAGAACGACTGACGGCGTTGGAAGCCCAGCGAGATGAACTGCAAATCAGCATCTTTGAGGAAGAAACCTCCCACCCCAAGCTGACGAAAGAGTACGTTGTGCAATGGCTGGAATCGTTCAAGCAGCGCGACTTGCGTGATCCGAAGGTGCGGCGGCAGGTAATAGAGTGTTTTGTCAACACGGTATATGTCTTTGAAGACAAAATAATTGTAAACTTAAACCTCCGCGATGGGGACAAGCCCATCGCGCTTTCTAAAGAGACTGGTTCGGATATTGAAACCTTCGGGTCACCAAGAAGCACTACTTCATTTGAGGTAGTGCTTTTTTCTTTGTATGTGCTTTTTAATAGGTGTCGGGCGTAAAAGGTGACCCGTGCGGGAATCGAAAAGCCCGGGCCCCGCGTCCAGCGTACCGCGGGGCAAAAACAGCCCCGCGGGCTGTTTTTAGGGCGCGGGTGCTTTACTTTTTACGCACCACAGTTGAAATTGATTCATATCCCGCAGTTCCTGCGGCCCGATGACATTTACATAGCTGCCTTGGCTCAGCAGCCACATCAAAATTCCTTTTCCGAAAGTTTCTGCCTTTACTTTATAGCCGCCTTCGATTTGTGTGATTTCTGCAGTTGGCAGTTTGTCAAGTACGGACTCAATCGATGGGCCGCTGTATACAAACTCTACTGTTTGGGGAACACCGCCATACATAAAAACATTGCGGCTCTTATACTCACCCTCCTGGAAGCGGTCTTTGTAGGGAATAGCAAACTTTTCTTCCAACACGTCAATGGCTTTTATGCGGTCAAGCCGGTATACGGTTGGGTAGGTATCGTTTGGCCTTTCAAAGGTCTGGCGCTTGGCCTTGTCGGCAATAAAAGCCATGATGTAAAAATAGTATTCCGAGAACAACAGTCCTACCGGCTCAATTTTCCGCACGACCTCGCTGTTATCTTTGCGCAGGTAGGTGATTTGCAGTACATTCTGTGTCTGGATGGCCTGCGCCGTCTGCCATAGCACGTCCATATCCGGCGAACGATGGGCAGGCTCATGGTAGTTGAACAGTTCATTCGAGATAAACGGCTCGATGGATTTTACTTTTTTGGGGGAAACGCAATGGTTCATTACTTTATTTACCAGCGATTTCAATTCTGCCTTGTCAAACGCTCGGCTTTCCAGCAGAATTTTGCAGATGGCCAGCATTTCACCCTCGCTGATGTGGGTGACCTCCTCCGTCACCAAGCGATAGCCGTTTGCGGCTCGGTCAAACTCCACACTTTGGATAAGTCCTTGGCTCGTTGTCTGCTCTGAGAGAAAGTCACGGATACTATCCAGATCGCGCTGGATAGACTTTTCGTTGACACAAAATTGCTCTGCGGCCTCTTTTTTATTGATGACCTGTCCGTTTTGCAGCGCTTGGTACAGGTCGAGAACACGATTACTCTTTGACATTTCATCACCTATAATTCGACATTCCTTGCTTGAGTGTATTATAGCACATCACAAGGTAAGACTCTATATTTTTTGATGGGTTTATACAAAATGTTTTTTCAACAAGTCGAACAAATTGTACCCCTGTACAAAACAGGCGGTCACCGCCATAATTCCCATCACAGCACACAGGATAAGCACTATGATCAGTATTGCGGTAATAACTTTTGCTGTATATCTGAGGGCTATAATTAAATCGCGGCAATGAAGAAATTTGAGGACGATAACCACTGCAATTATAGCGAAATATGCAATTATAAAAGCATCTGTATTAAATGTTGGCATTTACGCACATCATTTTTCTCAAAAGTAAAAAAAGGCTCCGCGCCTTTCGGAACGGAGCCTGGAAGAGATTATCCGAAAATGTTAAAAAGAATTTGAGAGACCGCGCCACCGACTGCCCCGACCACAGAGCCGACAGCACCGCCTACCACCTTGCCGGGAAGCCCCAACAGAAAATCGCCAATCTCCCCGCCTGTTTCAATTCCGGCATCAAGGCCTACGCCGATACTAAAGAGAATATCGTCAAGGACCGTTGTGCGGTGGTCATCGTCATCGTCGTTGTGCGCCCAGTTTTCGGAATCCTCGTTCAGATTTTCTACCAGCACAAGCCGTTTTTCTGTAGGCGTGTGACGCAGAATAAAATGCAGAAGCTTCATTAAGTTGTAGGGGCTGCGCTGGTCGTCTTCCTCAGTGTAGCCTGCGCAGTAGCATACGACCTTCAAATCAAGACCAGTATTTTCCTGTATACGCTGGCGGACGGATTCGGCCTTGCGGTTGAGAAAATCTTTCAAGACCTCGTCCGGCTCATTGCTGGCATCGTTCCAGTGGCGGCCCTTCATAGCCATGTCGGACTGATTCAAACCAATCAAGATACGCTGCTCAGCCTCGTCGCCCAAGCCGGGGAGTAGAACCTCGTTGGCGAGCGTATAGATAGCCGCAAGGTCTTTTGTGGATGCGTCCAACACAATCAGCACCATGTCGATAACCTGGCGGTTGTCCTCATCGGTTTCCGCCAGTTTAGCTTTGATGGCTGTAGCAATTTCGATGTCGCGCTCCACACCGTCGCCCAAGCCCGGTGTATCCCAGATGGTCAGGCCGCCCAATTCGTACTTTTCAATGCAGGCGGTCTCCGGGTCAACGCCAACGCCGACCTTGGCAACCTGCATATTGAACATTGCGTTGATGGTGGAGCTTTTGCCGCTGCCGGTAGCACCAACCAGTAGCAGGTTGACATTTTCTTCCATAAGGCTTTCCACCTTTTGGGTAACAGGATCGTCCTCGCCAAAGTTTTCAATCAAATTGTTGAGAAGGGCATCAAGGTTAGAATTGTTCTGCTTATCCATGTTTTTTTACCTCCGTATTTGTTATGTGGTTGGCTTGTACTTTAATCATAACAGGCAGAATGGACAGCAGGTGTCCATCTCAATAATTCTTGCATTTTTATTTTGTTTGGGTTACTATATAAATGCAAAAGGAGGGGTTTCACAATGCTGATGATGAAAATCGAAATGAACGCGGATAAGATTCAGGCAGAACAGCGCTACACGATGTCTGCCATCAACCGCACCATTGAGTCTGCATTTGCCCAGATGCAGCTACGCAAAGTGGAAGATGCCTCCGGTGCTTTACTCTACCGTGACAGCGGCAATGCCCGCGATTACGGACGCTTTGGCAAGGTGGTCAACACACTGAAAAAGCAACCGTGGTTTATGGAGAATGTGTCGGTATGGCGCTTGTATGACAGTGAGGATTCCGATAATCTGAACGATTGCAGCGAGGAAGATTTGCTGCTGCATTATCGCCGTAAACAGCAGGTAGGTGGCTGATGTGGAGCGGCGCTATCTGAAAGCAATCAATTTCGATTTGGATACGCATAAACTGCAAGCAAACTATCCGGGAGCAAACTACCGCAATGCTTATTACGACTTGCGGCGCTTCTTTGAGAAGCACGGCTTTGAGCATCGGCAGGGCTCCGGGTACATTTCGCTTACCAAATTGGCAACGGCAGACATCTACGATTTAATGGATGATTTAACGCAGGCATTGCCTTGGATAGGTGATTGCGTAAACAAAATTGATGTGACAAACATCGGTCAGCAGCATGATCTGATAGACCTTGTCCGTACTGAACCATTGGACTTGGATGCGGAAATGATTTTACAAGAACCAGCAGAATAATGACAGCGGCAGCTTTCGTGGTAGGAAGCTGCCGCTATTCTGTTATCTTGCTCTATCTGTGCGACTACGGACGGTGCTTCTCTGATTAGCTTTATTGTAACTATACTTGTTTTTGGCATCTACAAGCTGTTCAGCGAGCTGTATGGCTGCATCATCGACACGGCTTTCGTGGAGCAATGCCTGTTCTCGTTCAACCGCGATGATTGGTCGTACAGCAGTACACTGTTGGTAAACAGCAGCCGCATCTTCCGCATGGATCGCATTCTCAATTTCAAGGTACTGTTTTGTGCCGATAGAAAGCTGCTGTGTATGGATTTCCCTTTGTGTGGCCAGTTTCTCCTGCATTTCTTCCAGTTTGTCCAGATAACTGCCAAAGCGCTTGGCTTCGCCGTTGTTCTTGCAGTCGAGGTTATGCAAAATCATTGCCTGACGGCTGCGGAGTTCTTCGATTTCCTCGGTCAGCGCGGCGATTTGCTCGGCAAGCTGGCGGCGCTGGTTAATTTGCAGCGGAGACAGAACATTACGGTTCACTTGCAGATTCTCCTGCTCAGATTTCTTGTCAGCAAGTTGTTGCGTTACCGCATGATAATCTTGCAGAATCGGGCGGTAATAGTTGACCTGTCGTTTCCATGTGTCAGCCCGTTTGCGGTTCACCAACAGACGGTATTGCAGCATTATCAAACTGCTGCGCAGCCGTTCCAGCGTTTCCGCAATATGCCCTACAGTGTTTTCAACGACCTTGGACAGCTTGGCAAGCTGGGCTTTCAGTTCCCGCAGCAGCTTGTTGTCCGCGCGGATTTGGCGGTTTAGTTCGCAGCGGTCTGCCTTGATGCCCTGCAACTCAAGGCTGCGGGCTTGGCTGCCCTCATGCACTGTGGGCTGCTCGTCCAGTCCCAGCGCCGCGTGGCTTAGGTGGGTCACACGGGCAGATTGCTGCTTTTCTTCCAGTGCGCGGTTCACGGCATCTGCCCATGCTTCTCGCCAATCCAGCACTGCCGTGGCAACCGCTTGGCTGTACGACTTGAACGCTGATTTGTCCATCGTCTGCAAATACTGCCACGCTTTCCGCTGCGATTCTTTGCCAAGGTTGAACCGCAGATTGGTCGTCCGTACCTCCGGCACGGGTTTACCCTCGGAGCATCTGGCGGTAGGCCATGTACTCGTACCCCTTGGCAGCAGCGCAGATGTCGTCCACAATGGTGAACTGTTCCGGGTCATAGCTGCCAAAGTGCTTGATCAACTGCCCGCCGCCGCCCACAATCGTCAGGTGTGTGGTGGCTGGGTCATACTCGTAACTGCGCAAGGCTGCAAACAGTTCGGCTACATAGCTGGCTGCGACCTCGCGAATACAGGCGAGGTAATCGACATCGATTTTCGCTGTGCCGGTGCGCAGAACCTGCTCCACCGTGCTGTCACTGATTTTGCTGCCGAAACGACGGAGCACCGCTTCTTTAGCGCGGATCATGCACTGGTTCACACCGATTTTCTCCGTCCAACAGCGGTTCTCCTGTGGCTGAGAATCCGTCAAGTAAAGCAGATTCATTGTGCCGTTGCCGATGTCGGCCAACAGATGCTCCCCCTCAAAGTCTGCCAATTGCTTGACCAATGTGGTGCGTAAAAGTAAAGCGCCCGGGAGATTCCGCGCGGGCGGAAGCTGATGTGGCCGGGGTGTATGGCGGGAGCACGGGTTGCCGGAGTTAGCACAGCAACTTTCGGAAGCGTGCGGGCCGGGCATGCCCGGCCCTTACGGCGAGCTTAAAGAAATAGGGATGCCAGCGGGATAGGAATCCCTCCGGCGCTGCGGCGCCACCTCCCTTTGACAAGGGAGGCAGGGGGGCGGTCTGCAATATAATTGAATTGAAATTAGGGTCCACCACAGACACCTTGCATGAAAATGCAGGGCGTTTTTTATTGGGAATCTCTCGAAAACCGTCGCCCTTGCCCTTGCATAATTGCGCAGTTAGCCTTATAATATACTGTAAGTGTACTATAAGGAGGGGTGTGCCACGCTGCAGACAAAACCACAAAAACAGGTGCTGGGAATCCTGGGAGGGCTGGGACCCGCGGCCAGCTGTTATCTGTATCAGATGCTGATCGACCACACACCCGCGACGTGCGACCAGGACCATATCGACATTGTCATCTCGTCCCGCGCGTCGACACCGGACCGCACAGCGTTCATCATGGGTAAAAGTAAGGATGACCCGTTTGCTGTGATGGAGCAGGATGGCTTCAGCCTGGTACACTACGGCGCAACGGTGCTGGCGATTCCATGCAACACGGCGCACTATTTTTATGACCGCCTGGCCGAGGCACTGCCCGTGCCTGTGCTGAACATGCCGCGGCTGACCGTGGCCGATGCTAAGGCGGCAGGCTGCACAAAGCTGGGCATTCTGGCAACGGACGGCACGCTGGCCGCCGAGACGTATCAGCTTGCCTGCCAGGCGCAGGGCATTGACTGGGCGGTACCGTCGGCGGAGCACCAGCAGGAGGTCATGTCGGTCATTTATGACGACATCAAGCAGGGCAAACGCGCCGATATGGCAAAGTTCGGCGCGGCGGTGCATGACCTGAAAAAGCAGGGCTGCGACATGGCCGTGCTGGGCTGCACAGAGCTGAGCCTCGTTAAGCGGGACGAGCACTTGGGCAAGTTCTTCATCGACAGCACCGAGGTGCTGTGCAGGCACGCGCTGGAGGCGTGCGGGGTGAAGCCGATAGGGTTCTAGCCCTATAGGGGAAAGTGCCCGGGAAAGCGCGTAACTGCGGCGAACGGGCAGAACCCTTCCGGCCATCGCTGCGCTCGGCCACCTCCCGTGAAAGGGGAGGCTTGCGGGGCGTCGGGGACGCCGCTCCCTACAAGGCACGTCATAAACGTAAAAAACACACCACACCGGTTTGTGTATATAAGGAGAGAAATTACAGATGAATCAGAAAAAATTCTACATTACAACGCCGATCTATTATCCCAGCGATAAGCTGCACATCGGCCATACCTACTGCACCGTCGCTACCGACGCTATGGCCCGCTACAAGCGGCTGCAGGGCTACAACGTCAAGTTCCTGACCGGCACCGACGAGCACGGACAGAAGATCGAGCTGAAGGCCAAGGAGGCCGGTGTTACGCCGCAGCAGTTCGTCGATAACATCGTCGAGGGCCCCAAGGGCGTCAAGGATCTGTGGAAGCTGATGAACATCAGCTATGACCGCTTCATCCGCACCACCGACGACTACCATGTTGCCGCCATCCAGAAAATCTTCAAAAAGATGTATGAAAAGGGCGACATCTACAAGGGCAAGTATGTCGGCAAGTACTGCACCCCCTGCGAGAGCTTCTGGACCGAGAGCCAGCTCGTCAACGGCTGCTGCCCCGACTGCGGCCGCCCCGTTGTGGACGCCGAGGAGGAGGCCTATTTCTTCCGCCTGTCCAAGTACGCGGACCGCGTGCGTGACCTGCTCGTCAACACGGACTTCCTGCTGCCGCGCTCCCGCGTCAACGAGATGGTCCACAACTTCATTGACCCGGGCCTGGAGGATCTCTGCGTCTCCCGCACGAGCTTCAAGTGGGGCATCCCCGTTGACTTCGACCCCAAGCATGTCGTGTACGTCTGGATCGACGCGCTGTTCAACTACACGACGGCGCTCGGCTTCATGAACGACAAATACCCCGACAGCGACTACGAGACCTTCTGGCCTGCCGATGTGCATTTCATCGGCAAGGAGATCGTCCGCTTCCACTCCATCATCTGGCCCGCGATGCTGATGAGCATGGATATGCCCCTGCCCAAGCACGTCTACGGCCACGGCTGGCTGCTGCTGGACGGCGGCAAGATGTCCAAGTCCAAGGGCAACGTCGTTGACCCGTATCTGCTGGCCGAGCGCTACAGCGCCGACGCGCTGCGCTACTTCCTGCTGCGCGACTTCCCGTTCGGCTCTGACGGCAACTTCTCCAATGAGCTGCTCATCAACCGCATCAACATGGATCTGGCCAACGACCTCGGCAACCTGCTGAGCCGCACCACCGCCATGGCCGACAAGTACTTTGGCGGCAATCTGCCCATTGAGCAGGACGAAGGCCCCGAGGACGCCGCGCTGCTCGAGAAGGCCAGGGGTCTGCGTGACCGCTATGAAGCCGACATGGAGGCGTATGCCTTCCAGAATGCGCTGGCTGACGTGTTTGAGGTCATCGACAACGCAAACAAGTATATCGACGCCACCGCGCCGTGGGTGCTGGCCAAGAGCGAGGACTCCAAGCCCCGTCTGGCCCGCGTGCTGTACAATCTGGCTGAGACGCTGCGCATCTGCACCGTCCTGCTGCAGCCGTTCATGCCCACCACCTGCGAGAAGATCTTTGCCCAGCTGAACGTGGAAGCTGACGGCAAGACCTGGGACAGCGCCGCCGTCTTCGGCACGCTGCCCGTCAACGCCACCCTGCACAAGGGCGAGAACATCTTCCCCCGCATCGACGCCGCCAAGGAGCTGGCCGAGCTGGAGGCCCTGGAGGCTGCCCAGAAGGCCGCTGCCCAGGCTGCCAACGCCCCTGCCGAGGAGAAAGAGGAAAAGCCAGCCGAGAGCGGCGCGGCGTCCGCGGAGCTCATCGGCGAGCATGAGGAAGAAATCACGTTTGACGACTTCTGCAAGGTCGAGCTGCGCGTGGCCGAGGTCCGCGCCTGCGAGCGCATGAAGGAGAGCAAGAAGCTGCTGCACCTGACCGTGTTTGACGGCGAGCGCGAGCGCTGCATTCTGTCCGGCATTGCCAAGTGGTTTGCGCCGGAGGATCTGATCGGCAAGAAGATCGGCATCGTCGCCAACCTGGCCCCGCGCCCGATGATGAAGGGCAAGTATGTCAGTGAGGGCATGATCTTTGCCGCTGACACCGATGTGGACGGCGGCTGCTCCATCGCGTTCTTCCCCGACAACACCCCCGCGGGCGCACGCATCCACTAAGGTGAAGCATGCAGAAATCTAAACTCGACCAATTCTTTTCCATCCCGGCGGCAGCGGTCCTGATGGCCATTGTCTGCAATGTGCTGTGGGGCTCGGCGTTTCCGTTCATCAAGCTTGGCTACCGGCTGTTCGCCATTGATTCTGCCGATACCGCGTCGATTTTGTGCTTTGCGGGCGTCCGCTTCATGATAGGCGCGGCGCTGGTCTGGCTGGCCGGTCTGGCGCTGAACCACCGTCCGCTGCCGATACCGCGCGGCAAAACGCTGGCCTCGGCCTGCGGGCTGGGTCTGTGGCAGACCGCGGCGCAGTATTTCTTCTACTACTCCGCCGTCGCGCTGCTGACCGGCGCTATGGGCGGCATCCTGAACAGCACCCAGAGCTTTATGGGCGTCATTCTGGCGCACTTCCTCTACGGCAATAAGGATCGCCTGACCCCGCGCAAGGCGCTGGGCTGCGCACTCGGCTTCGGCGGTGTGCTTGTCGCCACGCTGGGCAACCACGGCGGCGGCAGCGTCAAGGGCATGGCCTTTATGCTGATCGCGTCGGTCATCTTTGCGCTGGCCGGGCCGTGGAACAAGGCCGTCACCCAGCACGCGGACAGCTTCTCGGTCAGTGTGCTCAACCTTGGCGTCGGCGGACTGGCGCTGGCTGTTCTGGGCTTTGCGATGGGCGGCGGCCTGCACCCGCAGAGTGCCGCCGGTATCCCGGTGCTGCTGTTCCTTGCGTTCATCTCAGGCGCGGGGTATGTTATATGGGCGCTGCTGATGAAGAACAACCCAGTGTCCCGCATCGCGGTGTTCGGCCTCATCATCCCCATTATGAACGTCCTGCTGTCGGCGCTGCTCAACGGTGAGCCGCTGTTTGAGTGGAACTATCTGGCCGCGCTGGTGCTGGTCTGCATTGGCATCTTCCTGGTCAACCGCGCCCCGCAGACGCAGGAGACAAAGGCATGAACAACATTTTTGATACCCACGCGCACTATTCCTCCCGCCAGTTCGACGCAGATCGCGCCGAGCTGCTGACGGCGCTGCCCGCGGGCGGTGTGGTCGGTGTGCTGGAATGTGCCACGCATTCCGGCGATGCTGCGCAGGTTTTGGAGCTGGCGCACGCCGCGCCCTACTTCCACGCCGCGCTGGGCATCCACCCGGAGAGCCTGATCGAGGAGGACGCCGCCACGGTGGCCGTCTACCACGGGGACTGGCGTGCCGAGCTGGCCGCCATGCGCCCGCTGTTTGCGGACAAGGCCGTTGCGGCGGTGGGGGAGATCGGGCTGGACCATCACTGGCCCGTGCCGCGGCAGGAGCAGTACGACCTGTTTGAAGCACAATTGCAGCTTGCCAAGGAGCTCGACCTGCCCGTGTCGGTCCATGACCGCGAGGCCCATGCCGAAATGTACGAGCTGCTGCGCAAATACAAGCCCCGCGGCGCACTGCACTGCTACAGCGGCAGTGCCGACGACGCGGCCTGGCTGGTGGAGCAGGGCATGTACCTGGGCTTTGGCGGCGCCGTGACCTACAAGGGCGCGAAGCGCGCGGCCAGGGTGCTGGCGGCCATCCCGCATGACCGGGCCTTACTGGAAACCGACTGCCCCTACATGGCCCCCGAACCGGTGCGGGGCACCCGCAACGACAGCCGTAACATTGTCCATGTGGCCGCGTACATCGGCACGCTCTGGGATATGGACGCCCAGGCCGTGCTGGACCAGACTGCGGCAAACGCCAGGGCTTGCTTTGGCGTGTAACCTTTTTGGTATATTCGGTATGGCAAAATTCTGTGGGGGCGAGCATTGCCCGCCCCAACATGACAACATGCCGTGTATGTATAAACAAATTTTTCAGGAGTGACTTACTATGAAAGCACGCATCCCTAAGCATCGCGAATTTATCATCGATTTCCCGCAGGATATGGACCAGGCCAAGGCTGACGAGGGCTGGAACAAGCTGAACGAGATCGTCGAGGAGTACAAGAAGGCCCACAACGGCCAGAGCGTCTACTCTGCGACCTTCATTGAGGACTGCGAGCCTGCCGTCAAGAAGCTGCAGGAGGAGTACGGCTTCAAGTACACGATCCAGGAAATCAAGTGATTTGCACCGGCGGACAACTGCGTCCGCCGGTTTTTGGTTTACACGCATGTAGGAGAAGGGGAGGACAAGATGGCCGCAAAGACTGTGATACGCCCGGCGGCGGAGGCGGATATTCCCGCCATTCTCGCGCTGTACCGCCAGCTGGACAGCGCTTTGGTAGCGATGCAGCCGGAGTTTTTTTGCGAGGGCCCGCGGGAGGAGGACGAGATCCGCAAGGCCATCCGTGCCGACGACGCGGATTTCCTGCTGGCGGAGCGCGGCGGCGCAGTTGTCGGCTTTGCGCTGGTCGGCTACGCGGGCTGGACGCCGGAGTTCAGCTGCGTTTTGCCCCACCGCTATGCGCGGCTGGAAGATCTGGCCGTGGACGAGGCAGTGCGCGGGCAGGGCGTCGGCAGCGAGCTTTTGGCCGCCGCCAAGCGCTGGGCACGCAACCGGCGCTTGGAGTACTTAGAGCTGAACGTGCTGGCCCAGAACGAGAACGCTATCCGGCTGTATGAGTCGCAGGATTTTGTCGAGGCGACGAAGGTTATGCGGTGTATACTGTGACAGGAGACGGCAGCCTCACGGGAACTCCTACTTTCTTTTGTGACCAAAAGAAAGTAGCAAAGAAAAGTCCCGCTGTTGCGGATGCGGTGCGGGGTTGTGCGCGTGGGGCCACAGTTGAGCGCAGCGAAACAGGGGAACGCACAATGATTGCCCCCGCGGGGCAATCAACCGCAAGAGCGTGTTTGCGCAGCAAACTGGCGGCGCTCGTTGTGCGCCGCCAAGCGGGACCCCGCCTTAGGGGCTACACGCCCCTAAGAACCCCAAAGCGGAGGTCGCGGGACCCATGGGCTAAACGAAAGCAGTATTACTTTTCGTTCTTAACGCCCATGGGTCCCGCTCCGTTTTAAAATCCGGGAGTTCCCCCGAACCCCCGCAGGGGTAAACGGCTGCTATAATCTCGGGCGGCAGCCCGCAAAAGGCTCCCCATCAGGGGTGACTCCCCGCTGCGCGGGGAGATGTCGCGGAGCGACAGAGGGGTCCGGGCCCGAAGGGCTGGCCGAGCTTACGAGGCCTGAAGGGTCCCGACGGGCCTTGCGTCACCACCCGTTCCCGGGTAACCGCCCGCCAACTGCAAAGGGGCGGGCTGCCGCCCTCCCTCGCCCCTCTCGTCCGCAACCCATTCACGCTACCTTGCCATTGCCACCCCTTTATCCTTTGCATCGTAGGGAGGGGTCTTGACCCCTCCGCAACCTTCCGGCCAACTCCCGCTAACAGGTAACCCGTAGGGGAGAAATTCATCCCTCCCGCGTACCTTCCGCCGCCGCTCACCTCCGCGGGGCGTCGGGGACGCCGCCTCCTACAGCGGCGACCCGTAAGGCTTCGCATTGCCGTAAATCTCCGCGGCGGCCTGGGGGCAGGCCGCCCTACATCCATTACAAATCCCACCCACACCACCCTGTAGGGGCCGGGCATGCCCGGCCCGCCGCCTTGCCATTGCACCCCTTTATCCTTTGCATCGTAGGGAGGGGTCTTGACCCCTCCGCAACCTTCCGGCCAACTCCCGCTAACAGGTAACCCGTAGGGGAGAAATTCATCCCTCCCGCGTACCTTCCGCCGCCGCTCACCTCCGCGGGGCGTCGGGGACGCCGCCCCCTACAGCGGCGACCCGTAAGGCTTCTCATTGCCGCCAACCTCCGCGGCGGCCTGGGGGCAGGCCGCCCTACATCCCACTTTACTACATTCCGTAGCCGCAGCCTCCCGTCATATCCCGCTGCCGTTTAACCACCCATACCAAACAAAAAGCCGGGGCGAACATTTCGTTCGCCCCGGCGGTCTTACTTCTTCGGAGTCATAGCCTCATAACCCTTTTCGTTATTTTTCGGACTGCTTCCGCATCGTCATGGGAATCATCCTATCTTTACGCGAATTTTGTTTGCCCTTTCAAGACCTTAACTAACTGTTCATTGGACTTACCCTCTGGTTCGTTATTTGCTCAAAAGCATTTGTGGAACGGAGTAATGTTCGTTATTAAGATCGTTCTTGGGGTAGTGGGTCTGATGCCGAGGACCAAAGCCTCTTAACTCTTGTACATTGGAGTATCTCCTTATGGATCAGGTGAAGTTCAGGTACATCCTGTTCGGCGGAGTGGTGACGGTCATCTCTACCAGCCTTCTTTCATCCTAATCTATATCTCATGCGGGGGTCTGTGTTTTGACGGCCCCTGAGTCTGCTAAATAACTGCTAAGCAACCGTGCATCGCTGTTTTTAAATCTTTTACAAGTTATGACTTGCGGCTTCGGATGCGGTTCTTGCGTTTTCAGCAGGCCCAGGCCCGCCGGTGATGAATGGGATCTTTGAAGTTTGCCATTGGACTTGAGCCTCCTTCCTTACGAAATACTGCCGGCGGCCTTTACAATTTCTTTCCGGTCTCTTCCTTTGCCCTCGTGCTGCTGGATCGGAGTCCCTGAAGTGCTTCCTTTTTCACTCCCCGACTTTGGGCAGCTTGCGGAAAATCTTCTTCAGGATGTCGATCTGTTCACGATGGGACTTTGCTGAAGAGCCTTTTGGAAAGTGGCTTCGCTTGGAGTTCTTATCTCCTTATCTCCGGCTGTTTTCTTTCTGTGACTATACTATACCACAGCCCTAAGGTTTCGTCTATTCGCAGACCGCACAACGTTTATATGCAATATTTGTGCATAATCAGGATTGAATAACACATAATAAAAGTGGTATAATAGATATGTTGGGCGCGTGTACGCCAAAACAAAGCCGCCGCTTCTTTTACCAAGAAGCGGCGGCTTTTTGTTGTATTGGCTTCCCCCTTTGGGGGAAGCTGTCAGCGGCCCCGACCACTGACTGATGAGGGGCAAGTCTGCCATAGTCACCCGTTTGCGGGCAGCTACAACAAACGCGCCCCTTATCCTGCCCAGCAGGGCCACCTTCCCCCAAGGGGGAAGGCTTAAGCTTTACTTTTACATCGTCTCCGGTGCATTCACCTTGAACATCGTCAGAATGTTGTGGATGACCCCGCGCACGGCCAGGCAGAGCGCGATGCGGCCCTGCTGAACGGCACCCTCGGCATCCAGGATGCGGCAGGCGTTGTAGAAGCGGTGATACGCAGACGCCACGTCGATGCAGTAGCGGGTGATACGCGCCGGGTCGTACTTCTCGGCGGCGGCGGCGATCTCGGCGGGGAAGGCGGCCAGCAGGCGGATCAGCGCCTGCTCGGCGGGGTCTGTCAGCACGCTGGCGTCCACGGCTTCGGCACCTTCAAACTTCACGCCCTCGCTTTCGAGCTTTTTCAGCACCGAGCAGATGCGCGCGTGGGCGTACTGCACATAGTAGACCGGGTTCTCACTGTCGTTGCGCACGGCCAGGTCCAGGTCAAAGTCCAGCGTGGACGAGCTCTCGCGCTGGTTGAAGAAGAACCGTGCGGAATCAATGGGCACCTCGTCCAGCAGGTCGGTCAGGGTGATGGCCTTGCCGGTACGCTTGCTCATGCGCACGGGCTTGCCGTCGCGCATGAGGTTGACCATCTGCATCAGCACGATGTCCAGACGGCTGCCGTCCAGCCCGATAGCGTCCATCGCGCCCTTCATGCGGGCGACGTGGCCGTGGTGGTCGGCGCCCCAGACGTCGATGGCCTTGTCAAAGCCGCGCACGGCCAGCTTGTTGTAGTGGTAGGCAATGTCGGCGGCAAAATAGGTCGGGATGCCGTTGGCGCGGACGAGCACCTCGTCCTTGGCCTCCTCCTCGCTGCCGTCGTCGGTCTTGCGCTTGTTGACGACGCCGTACTTGGCGGCGTACTGGGCGCTGCGGTACATGATCGCGCCGTCCTCGGCCTTGTAGCACGCGCCGGTCTCCAGCAGCTTGTCCACCACGGCCTTGACTGCGCCGGAGCTGTGCAGGTCGCTCTCGTGGAACCAGACGTCGTACTTGATGCGATACTTGCCGAGATCGCGCTGCAGCCCCTCGATGTTCTTCGGCAGAGCGTCGGCAACGATGGCCTTTTTCAGCTCGTCAAAGTCCTTGTTGACGTAAGCGTCGCCGTGGACCTCGGCAAACTCCTTGGCGCGGGCGACGATGTCCGCGCCCTGGTAGCATTCCTCGGGCAGCGGGCAGGCATCCTCGCCCTTGTACAGCTGCAGATAGCGGATGGCCAGGCTCTTGCCGAACTTCTCGATCTGGTTGCCCGCGTCGTTGATGTAGAACTCGCGGGTCACGTCGTAGCCGGCCCAGTCCAGGCAGGCGGCCAGGCCGTCGCCCAGTGCGCCGCCGCGGGCGTTGCCCATGTGCATGGGGCCGGTGGGGTTGGCGGAGACGAACTCGACGTTATACTTCTTGCCTGCGCCCGCGTCGGTGCGGCCATATTCAGGGTTGGCGACAGCGGCGCGCACGACGCTGGTGAACCAGTCCTGGCCCAGGAACAGGTTGATGAAGCCGGGGCCGGCGACCTCAAAGCGGTCAAACAGGCTGCCGTCCAGCTGCAATTTTGCGGTAATGGCTTCTGCGATCTGGCGCGGTGCCTTGTGGAAGGCGCGCGCACCGGCCATAGCCACGTTGGACGCAATATCGCCGTTTTTGACGTCAGCCGGGATCTCGACGATGAAGTCGGGCAGTGCGGCCTCGGGCAGGGTGCCGTCGGCGACAGCCGCCTTGACGGCGTCGGTCAGCAGCGTGCGCGCCTGTGCCAGCGCCGCCGCCCGCGGGTTGTAGTTTTTATAATCCATGATGAACCTCCTGTGGGGGATTTTCTATTGCAATAACGCGGTTGGGGCCGGATATATCCGACCCCTACCGGGAAGCATATTTTTACGCCTCCGGCAGTTTATCCACCGTAATATCGACTAAGTTCCGGCTGATGAAGCTCTCGGCGCCGGAATCGAGGGTGTAGCTGAATTTCAGCCTGCCGCCGTTCTCGTCGAGCCGCTGCTCAATGACGTCGGCGGCCACGCCCAGACTGATCGAGCCGTAGCCGGTCTCGTAATGGCAGAGATGGCGCGTGCCCTTCTCGATGATGAGCTGGCTCGACTGTTTGCCGAACCGCAGCATCGAAACCTTGCGCGCGTCCTCGGCCACCTTGACCGTCGTTGTGCAGCCCTCATAGCCGGTGGTCTCGGTCTCCTTGTAGACAATATAGTAGGCACCGTCCTTGTGGACGAGCGAGCCGCGGGTCATCAGCTCCACGGTATCCGTGTCGCCCCGCTGCTCCATCGTGCCCTTGATGGTGATCAGATAGTTTTCTTCCATGGTGTACCTCTACGCTAAAGCCTTCCCCCTCGGGGACAGACTCCCCCGATACGGGGGAGGTGGCGCGCAGCGCCAGAAGGGGTGCGGTGGCCCGCAGGGCCGGATGAGGGGCGACCTTCCGTCATTGCTCGGTAAATGGGCGGCCACGGCAACCCGCCCCTCATCAGTCACCTTCGGTGACAGCTTCCCCCGAGGGGGAAGCCTTTTTTCCCCTAGTACGTCTCAATCGCGATTCTTTCCACCGTTCCGCCGGCGTACTCGCCCAGAAACGTGTGTGCCAATTCGTCAAAATTGTCGGGGGTGTCGCTGACAAAATACCGCGCGGTACCGCCGGTTTTTTTGCCGTTCAGCAGCCCTAAATCGTCCAGCGCCGCCGCGGCGGCCTGCGCCGTGACCTTGCCGGAATCGACAAGATGCACCTCGTCGCCCATAAAGTCCCCGATCATCTTTTTCAACAGGGGATAGTGGGTGCAGCCCAGAATCAGCGTGTCAACGCCCGCGTCCTTCAGCTCCTGCAGATACTCCGCAATGATCAGCTTTGTGACCGGGTTGCCGTCGTTGAAGTAGCCGTTCTCGACCAGCGGCACAAACATCGGGCAGGCGCGGGCAAAAATCTGCACGTCGGGCATCATGTCGCGGATGATGGCGGCATACGACCCGCTGCGCACCGTGGCCGCTGTGCCGATGATGCCGATTTTGCGGTTCCGCGTCGCGTCCACCGCCGCGCGGGCTGTGGCACCCACAACGCCGGTAAACGGCACGGGCAGCCTGGCGGCCTCCTCCGGCGGATAGGTCGAGGACACCGTGCCGCAGGCGGCAATGATAAATTTCACGTCCTGCTGCAATAAAAAGCGGATGTCCTGCCGCGCGTACTGGACAATGATGTCCCGCCCGCGGCTGCCGTAGGGCACGCGGCCCGTGTCACCGAAGTAGACGATGTCCTCACCGGGCAGCACGCGGCGCAGCTGGCGCACGGCGGTCAGCCCGCCCAGGCCGCTGTCAAACACGCCGATGGGCCGTGTGTCCATCAGTAGGCCCCCTTCCGGCGGTGGACGGCCAGCGTCAGCAGCTTGTCGACCAGCGCAGGATAGCTGTAGCCCTCGTGCTCCATCAGCTTCGGGTACATGCTGATGGACGTAAAGCCCGGCAGGGTGTTCAGCTCATTGCAGAGCACCCGCCCGGTGCCGCGCTCAACGAAGAAGTCGCAGCGGGACAGGCCGGAGCATCCCAGCGCCAGATACGCCTTGCGGGCCTCGGCGCGGACCTCGTCGAGCTTTTCCTCGCTCAGATGCGCGGGGATGACGGTCTGGGACACGCCGTTTTTGTACTTGTCGTCGTAGGTGTAGAACTCGGCCCCGGCCAGGATCTCGCCCGGGCGGGTCGTGGAGACGGTGGACGGGTCATCGGGGTTGCCGATGGCGGCGCACTCGACCTCCTGCGCGTCCACGAACTCCTCAAACACGACCTTGTCGTCCTCGCGCAGGGCAATTTCGACGCCCTTTTCCAGCGCGGCGCGGTCCGCAACCTTGGAGATGCCGACGCTGGACCCCGCGTTGGCGGGCTTGACGAAGATGGGGTAGCCGAGCTTTGCCTCGATGCCGTCCAGCACTACGGGACCGTTCAGCTCCAGATCGGCGCGGCTGGCGGCGACCCACTTGCAGTGGGGGACCCCGGCGGCGTCCATCAGGGCGTTGGCGACGGCCTTATCCATGCAGACGGCGCTGCCCAGCACGCCGCAGCCCACATAGGGGATGCGGGCCAGCTCAAACAGGCCCTGGATCGTGCCGTCCTCGCCGTTTTTGCCGTGCATGACGGGTGCGCAGATGTCAATGTGGACCAGCTCCGCCCTGCCGTCCTTCAGCAGCCAGATGCCGTGGTCCTTCCGGTCCGGACTGAGCACGCAGGGCGTGCAGTCGCCCTGCTCCCAGCTGCCGTCGGCCATAGCCTCGGGCGTGGGGCGGCAGGCCAGCCAGCGGCCATCCTTCGTGATACCCACGGGGAAAACCTCATATTTGTCCGCGCAGGGCTCCTGACCCAGTGCGCGCAGCCAGGCCGAGGCCGACACGCAGCTGACGTCATGTTCACTGGAAACGCCGCCGAAGAACAGTGCGACGCGCAGCTTGGAATTTGTATTCATCAAAAAGACTCCCTTTGTTCAATGTGGCCGTGCCCTTTGGGCACACTACAAGTCTTCAGCTTATTATCATAACATATTATGCGTGCGTTGGCTAGATTATTTTTGGAAAATTTCTGAACCGGGAGCAGAAGTCCGTAGGGGCCGGGCACGCCCGGCCCGCAGCCTTGCCATTACCGCCCATTTATCTTTTAGGCAATACCGCATAATTCTAAGTGCCGATACGGCGAGCGAGGTGCGGCAGCTGCTAAGCCAAAAGCGCAGATAATACTGGATGTCTTATCGAGCATTTTGGCAACGCAGATGCCGTGCCGCAGCCGCCGGAGCGGCGCTTAAGCCGTAAGGCGGGAATTATGCGGTGTTGCCTTTACATCGTAGGGAGGGGTCTTGACCCCTCCGCTGCCTTCCGCCGCCGCTCACCTCCGCGGGGCGTCGGGGACGCCGCCCCCTACAGTGGCGATCCGTAAGGCTTCTCATTGCCGCCAACCTCCCCGGCGGCCTGGGGGCAGGCCGCCCTACATCCCACTTTATCACAGTTCGTAGGGCGGGGTGCCCTCACCCCGCCGCAACTCTGACGGCAATGCCTATGTTGCCTACACCAAGGACAGCAATGAAGCAGGTACCTACAGCGAAGTCTCTAAGACTAATAAGCTTGGCAATGGTTTTACGGCGAATGCTAATAGCACTTTGAACGGCAAGACTGGTAACGAAGCCTGATTTTGAGTTTCATTAAGTCCCACCACCTCCCGTGGTGGGATTTTTTATACCCTCTACCTTATAATACCAGCTCTGTAGGGGCCGGGCATGCCCGGCCCTCAGCCTTGCGTAATTGCCCGTGAACGGGCAGCCGCCCACAGTTGCGGGCCGGGCATGCCCGGCCCCTACAGCGTTGCAAAAAACTTTCCAAATCCCCTTGACACGCCCTTGTTTTTATGATAAACTATCCCTTGTAAAAAAAGCAGCAACCGGCAGTAGGCCGTCGGCTCACCTTGAGGGTTTGCAAAAGCCCCGGGTCATACCATGATTACGCACAACAGGTGCGCAACTTCGTATGTTCGGCGGCTGCTTTCAATGGCAGCCGCTTTTGTCATTATCATACACTTGTGGGAGGTGTGTTACAATCGCCAGCAACAGCAAATCCAACGAACTGGAGATCAATGAGCAGATCCGCGACAAAGAAATCCGCCTGATCGGGGCAGATGGCGCGCAGATGGGCATTATGAGCCCGCGCGACGCACTGAAGATGGCTATCGACAAGGACCTTGACCTCGTCAAGGTCGCGCCGCAGGCCAAGCCGCCGGTGTGCAAAATTCTTGATTACGGTAAATACCGGTTCGAGATGCAGAAAAAGGAAAAGGAAGCCAAGAAGAACCAGAAAGTGGTTGAACTCAAGGAGATCCGCCTTTCCCTGAACATCGACACCAACGACTTCAACACCAAGGTGAACCAGGCTGCCAAGTTCCTGCAGCAGGGTCACAAGCTCAAGGTGAGCATCCGGTTCCGCGGCCGTGAGATGGCACATACCAGCCTGGGTCTGGATGTCCACAAGCGTTTTGCCGAGGCGTTGGAGGGCAAGGCCGTCATCGACAAGCAGCCCAAGCTTGAGGGCCGCAGCATGATGATGTTCATGTCCCCCGTTCCCAACAAGTAAGAAAGTAAACTCTCTAGGAGGAAACAACAATGGCTAAAATGAAGCTCAAGACCCTTTCCGGCGCCAAGAAGCGCTTCAAGATGACTGCTTCCGGCAAGATCAAGCGCAATGCGTCCAAGCGCCGTCACATCCTGACCAAAAAGACCACCAAGCTCACCCGCGGCCTGCGTATGCCCAAGTACGTTGACAAGACCAACGAGGCTGCCGTCAAGAAAATGATGCCCTACGGTGGCTAATCACTAAGACATTTAAAGGTCAGTTACTACCAGTTACAGACAAAGGAGATATAAAACATGGCTCGTATTAAAGGCGCTACCATGACGCACAAGCGTCGTGCTAAGACTCTCAAGCTCGCAAAGGGTTACTACGGTGCTAAGTCCAAGCACTTCCGCATGGCCAAGCAGGCCGTTATGAAGAGCGGCAATTACGCTTTCGTCGGCCGTAAGCAGAAGAAGCGCCAGTTCCGCAACCTGTGGATCACCCGCATCAACAACGCTGTTCGTGCCCAGGGCATGAACTACTCCACCTTCATGAACGGCCTGAAGAAGTCCGGCATCGAGCTGAACCGCAAGATGCTGAGCGAGATGGCCATCCACGATCCCGCCAGCTTCAACGCTCTGGTCGAGACCGCCAAGAAGGCTCTGTAATAGCTTGCATAAAAGACTCGCGCACACGCGCGAGTCCTTTTGTGTTTAAAGGGGAAAATGGCAAAAAAGCGGGCAACCAAGGAAAGCTCTCCCCTCATCCGGCCTGCGGGCCACCTTCTCCCCCAAGGGGAGAAGGCTTGAGGCTGTGGAGCCTTCCCCTTCGGGGGAAGGTGTCGGCGGCCCCGACCGCCGACGGATGAGGGACGGCCTTCCGGCAGACTGCCGTTTCCCTTTATTCATACAAATCAGTTGATTTTATCCAAAAGGGGCGCTACAATGGAAACGATCACAAGCCGCGAAAACGCTAAGATCAAATACGCCTGCGCGGTGCGCGACTCAGAAAAGCAGCGCGCCGCCGACGGGCTTTTCTTTGCCGAGGGGCCGAAGCTCTGCCTGGAGCTGGCCAAAAGCTGCACGCCGCGTGCGATGTACGCCACGGCGGCGGCGCTGGCAAAAACGCCCGAGCTGGCCCAATTCGACCCCGCCGAGATCGCGCCCCATGTGGCCGAAAAATTAAGCGGCACCAAATCCAATCAGGGCGTGTTTGCTCTGTTTGAAACGCCCGTGCCGCCCGCGGACACGCTGGACACGGCCCGCCGCATTTTGATGCTGGAGGGCGTGCAGGACCCCGGCAATGTGGGTACGCTGCTGCGCAGCGCTGCCGCGTTCGGCTTTGATGCCGTCGTGCTGGGGCCGGGCTGCGCGTCGCCGCTGTCGCCCAAGACGCTGCGGTCCTCGATGGGCGCGGCGGGGCGGCTGCCGACGCTGCACAGCGACGATCTGCCCGCCGTGCTGGCCGCGTTGCGTGCCCGCGGCGTGACGACGCTGGCGACGGCGCTCTACCGCTCGCGTCCGCTGGACGAGGCCGGGAACGATTTCCCGGGCGGGCTGTGTGTCGTCATCGGCAGCGAGGGGCAGGGCCTGACGGACAGGACCGTCGAGGCCTGTGACATGGCCGTCCGCATCCCGATGACAGACCGCGTCGAGAGTTTGAACGCGGCAGTGGCGGGCAGCGTGCTGCTGTGGCATTTCAGGGGTGTGTAACGCATTCCCGGCCCCCTCCGGGAGCGGGTGAGGGGAGAGAACCTTGCCATTGCCGGAAAACTTCGGGTTGAGATGAAGTTCTCTCCCTCAGTCGCCTGCGGGCGACAGCTCCCTCGCAGAGGGAGCCAAGGAGTTGCCCATGGACAAAACACTTGCCTGGCTCTGGTTGGCGGATGCCGTCGGCTCGGGCTGTCAATATGCGCAGGAGCTGCTGACGCTCTACCCCGACCCGGCGGAGCTGTACGACGCCCTGCGTGCCGGGACCGAGGCCCCGCCCGCCTGCCTGACGCCACACGCGCTGGCACAGCTGCGGGACACGACGCCCTTTGATTATGAGGAACGGCTCGACCACTGCCTGCTGTCGGGCATCGACGTGCTGACGCCCGACGAGGGCGTATACCCGGACCGTTTGCGGGACCTGCCCGACCTGCCGCTTGCGCTCTACGTGACCGGCGACATCGCCTGCCTGAACGGGCGGCGGTACGCGGGCATGGTGGGCACGCGGCGGCCCAGCACCTACGGGCGGCAGGCCGCGTTTGACCTGTCACTGGCGATGGCGCGGGCGGGCGTCGTGCTCGTCAGCGGCCTGGCCGACGGGCTGGACAGCGAGGCACACCGCGCCGCCGTGCAGGCTGATGTGCCGACGGTTGCCTTTCTGGGCACGGCCATCGACAAGACCTACCCGGCCTCCAACGCGAAGCTGCGCACCGCCATTGAGAAGGGCGGCGGCGCGGTCTGCAGCGAGTATCCGCCCGGCTACAGCGGGCGCACGACGGGCACTTTTCTGGCCCGCAACCGGCTCATTGCCGCGCAGAGCGAGGCGCTCTGCGTCGCCGAGGCCCGCACCCGCAGCGGCACGCTGAACACCGTCGGCCACGCCGAGCGGCTGGGCCGCCCCGTGCTGGCCGTGCCGGGCAGCATCTACAGCGCTTTGAGCGAGGGCACAAACGAGCTGCTGCGCACCCATCGCGCCGAGCCGCTCTGCAAAGCCGCGGACGCGCTGGATATACTGGGTATTGGCGCGGAGACCGCCGCCCCGGCGCAGCAACGGTTTGACCCGGCCACGGTCAGCGCCGATGCGCAGGCCGTCTACGCCGTGTTAAAGCCCACGCCCCAAAGCATCGACGCCCTGTGCGCCGCCGCAAGCCTGCCCGCCGGACGGGTGCTGGCGGCGTGTACCGAGCTGGAGCTGATGGGCGGAGCCCAGGCGCAGCCGGGAAGGCGGTACATTGCCAAATAATAAAGAATAAATAATAAATAATAAATAGGGTGGAGTTTGCGCCCGGGGCGCAAACAAAACGGGGCGTCGGAGACGCCGCCCCCTACAACCGTTTAAAACGGGATCGTCGATTATCAAAAACGTGCCGCCGTGGGCGGCACACCAAATTTATTATTTATTATTTATTATCTATTATTTAAAAAACTAACACATTGAGGTAACTTATGCCAAAATTAGTCATCGTGGAATCCCCTGCCAAGGCCAAGACCATTGGCAAGTATCTGGGCCGCGGCTACAAGGTCACGGCCAGTATGGGCCATGTGCGCGACCTGCCCGCCAGCACGCTGGGCATTGATGTCGAAAATGGCTATACACCGAAATATATCACCATCAAGGGCAAGCAGAAGCTCGTCAAGGAGCTGAAGGCCGAGGCCAAAAAGTGCGACGGCGTCCTGCTGGCAACCGACCCGGACCGCGAGGGCGAGGCCATCAGCTGGCATCTGGCGAACATTCTGGGGCTGGACCCCAGCGCACCCAACCGCGTGACCTTTGACGAGATCACGAAGAAGGGCGTCAAGGAGGGCATGGCCCACCCGCGCGCCATCAATATCGACCTGTTCAACGCCCAGCAGGCCCGGCGTGAGCTGGACCGTCTGGTCGGCTACAAATTGAGCCCGTTCCTGTGGAAAAAGGTCCGCCGCGGCCTGTCCGCGGGCCGCGTGCAGAGCGTGGCCGTGCGGCTGATCCGGGACCGTGAGCTGGAAATTGAAAACTTCAAGCCCGACGAATACTGGAACATCGACGCGCTGCTGAACCCGCAGGGCGAGAAGGGCGAGTTCACGGCCCGCCTGGCCGCCACCGCCGACGGCAAAAAGCTGACCGTCACCAATAAGCAGCAGGCCGACGGCATCCTGGCCGCGCTGGACGGCAGGGACTATACCATCACGAAGATCGAAAAGGGCAAGCGCCGCCGCCAGCCCTCGCCGCCCTTCATCACGTCCACCTTGCAGCAGGACGCGAGCCGCGCGTTCGGCTTCTCGGCCACCCGCACGATGCGCGCCGCCCAGACGCTGTATGAAGGCGTGGACATTGCGGGCCACGGCACGGTGGGTCTTATCACCTATATGCGTACCGACTCGCTGCGCATTGCCGCCGAGGCTCAGGCCGCAGCCAAGACCTTTATTGCGGAGCGCTGGGGCGACAACTACGTCTGCAAGACCGCCCGCAAGTGGAAAAGCCGCTCCGCCACCGCCGCGCAGGACGCCCACGAGGCCATCCGCCCGTCTATGCCCGAGCTGACACCCGACGAGGTCGAGCAGAGCATCAGCGGCGACACCGCAAAGCTCTACCGCCTGATCTGGAGCCGCTTTATGGCCAGCCAGATGGCCGACTGCATTCAGGACACCGTCTCCGCGTCCATCACGGCAGGGGACTACCTGTTCCGTGCGTCGGGCTTCCGCGTCTCGTTCGACGGCTTCACCGCGCTGTACGAGGAATCCACCGACGACGCCAAAAAGAAGGAGACCGCCCTGCCCCCGCTGGAGGAGGGTCAGACCCTCAAACTCAAAAAGCTGACGGCGGACCAGAAGTTCACCCAGCCGCCGCCGCTTTACACCGAGGCCACGCTGATCCACGCGCTGGAGGAAAACGGCATCGGACGCCCGTCCACCTATGCGCCCATCATCACGACCATCGTGGACCGCGGCTATGTGGAGAAGGACCAGAAAAAGCTGAAAACCACCCCGCTCGGCCAGGCCGTCAACACGGTCATGATGGAGCAGTTCCCTGACATCGTCAACGTGAAATTCAGCGCTGACATGGAGAAAAAGCTCGACGTTGTCGAAGCCGGCCAGGCGGACTGGGTCAAGACCATCGACGACTTTTACCAGGGCTTTGAAAAGAGCCTGGAGCAGGCCGAGAAGAATATGGAGGGCAAGCGCATCAAGGTCGAGGACATCCCCACGGATGAGATCTGCGAAAAATGCGGGCGGCCCATGGTCATCAAATCTGGCCGCTACGGCAAGTTTGTGGCATGCTCGGGCTTCCCGGAGTGCCGCAACGCCCACCCGCTGGTCAAGGACACGGGCGGCCTCTGCCCGCTGGACGGCGGCCACATGCTGGTGCGCAAGAGCGCCAAGGGCCGCGTCTACTACGGCTGCAGCAACTACCCCAAGTGCAACTATATGACCTGGGACGAGCCGGTGCCCGAAAAGTGCCCCCAGTGCGGCAGCACCCTCTTTAAAAAGAAGGGCCAGCTGTACTGCGCCAAAGAGGGGTGCGGGTTTGTGAAGGCGATTGAGAAGAAATGACCGCTTTCGGCACTTCTGTAGGGGTCGATGCCTGCATCGACCCGCGGACAGGCTGCCGACTTGCGGGTGGATGCGCGTATCCGCCCCTACAACCTGCGGAAAACAGAGACGTTACGGAGAAACTATGCAAGTGAAAATCATCGGTGCCGGTCTGGCCGGCTGCGAGGCGGCGCTTTGGCTGGCGGACCGCGGCGTGCAGGTCGAGCTGTACGAGCAGAAGCCCGCAAAATATTCCCCGGCCCATAAAAGCGCGGGCTTCGCGGAGCTGATCTGCTCCAACTCGCTCAAGGCCGAGCGCCCCGACTCCGCGTCGGGCCTTTTGAAAATTGAGATGAAGATGATGGGCAGCCATCTGTTGGACGCCGCCGAGACCGCCCGCGTGGCGGCGGGCGGTGCGCTGGCCGTGGACCGCGATGTGTTTTCCACCGCCGTGACCGAAATGGTGGAAAATCACCCCAACATCACGGTCCGGCGCGAGGAGGTCACGGCGCTGGACGAGAGCGCACCCGTGCTCGTCGCCAGCGGCCCGCTGACCGAGGGCGCATTGGCACAGGCCGTCGCCGCGCTGACCGGCGACCATCGGCTGAGCTTTTATGACGCTGTCGCACCCATCGTGACCGCCGAGAGCCTTGACTATGACAAGGTTTTTGCCGCGTCCCGCTATGGCCGCGGCGAGGCGGACTACCTGAACTGCCCGTTCAATAAAGAGGAATACGAGGCGTTCCACGCGGCGCTCATTGCCGCCGAGCGCGCGCCGCTCCACGACTTTGACGGCGACCTGACCGTCTACGAGGGCTGTATGCCGATTGAGGTCATGGCCGCCCGCGGCGCGGATACGATCCGGTTCGGCCCCCTGCGCCCCGTCGGTCTGCGCGACCCGCGCACCGGCCACCGCCCCTGGGCCGCCGTCCAGCTGCGTGCCGAGAACACGGCCCGCACGCTCTATAACCTCGTCGGCTTCCAGACCAACCTGAAATGGGGCGAACAGAAACGGGTGTTCAGCATGATCCCCGGCCTGGAGCACGCCGAATTTGTGCGGTACGGCGTCATGCACCGCAACACCTTTTTGGAGAGCCCGAAAGTTTTGACGAAGCAGCAGTTCTTGAAAGAACATCCCAACGTGTTTTTTGCAGGGCAGATCACCGGCTTTGAGGGCTATATGGAGAGCGCGGCGTCCGGCTTGCTGGCGGCGCACCAGATGCTTGCACGGCTCAAGGGCCGCGAGCTGCCGCCGCCCCCGGCGGCAACGATGTGCGGCGCGCTGCTGGACTACATCACGACGCCGAACAAGGACTTCCAGCCGATGGGTGCGAACATGGGCATCCTGCCCCGCACCGAGGAGATCAACACCATCCGCGACAAGCGGGAGCGCTACATGGCGCTTTCGCAGGCCGCGCAGGACGCCATGCAGGCGTGGGTAAAGGAGTACGAAGCATGAAAATTTTAGTGGATGCCATGGGCGGCGACAACGCCCCGCTGTGCGTTTTGCAGGGCGTGAGCCAGGCCGCGGCGGAGTTCGGCGACGGCATGGAGCTGGTGCTGCTGGGTGAGGAAAAAGCCATCCGCGACTGCGCAAAAGAGAATAAAATCGACCTTGCACCGTTTGAGATCCTCAACTGCACCGAGACCATCGACATGCACGATGACCCGGTCAAGGCCGTGCGCCACAAAAAGGATTCCAGCCTTGTGAAGGGTCTGACCATGCTGAAGAACGGCGAGGCCGATGCCTTTGTCAGTGCCGGCTCCACCGGTGCGCTGCACGTCGGCACCAGTCTCATCGTGCGCACGGTCAAGGGGGTCAAGCGCCCGGCGCTGGCCACCCCGATGCCCGGCGCCAAGCAGAATTTCCTGCTGCTGGACTGCGGTGCGAACGTCGAGTGCCGCCCCGAAATGCTGAACGCCTTCGGCACGATGGGCAGCGTCTACGCCGAGAAGGTCATGGGCCGCGAAACGCCGAAGGTCGCGCTTGTCAACAACGGCGCGGAGGACACGAAGGGCACGCCGACCTACCGCGAGGCCCACAAGCTGCTGAAGGCAAACCCCTGCATCCACTTTGCGGGCAACATTGAGCCGCGCTACATCATGGACGGTGACGTGGACGTCGTCGTCTGCGACGGCTTTGTCGGCAACGTCGTGCTGAAATTGACCGAGGGCGTCGCCAAAACGCTGCTGGGGATGCTGAAAAAAATCTTCTTGCAGAATTTGATCACCAAGCTCAGCTATCTGGGCATCAAGGGCGGTCTGGGCGAGCTGAAACGTATGATGGACTCCGAGGAGGTCGGCGGCGCACCGCTGCTGGGCGCCGCGAAGCCGGTCATCAAGGCGCACGGTTCCAGCCACGCCAAGGGCATCAAGAACGCCATCCGTCAGGCCAAGCTCTGCGTCGCCAACGACCTGTGCGGCACGATGGAGAAGGCGCTGGCAGAGGTGGCTGCACAGAAGGAAGAAGCAGACGCTTAAAAGGTAAGCTGCCCTGTAGGGGCCGGACATGTCCGGCCCGCGGCATAAAAAATACCGCCCGTAAAAGGGCAATCGAGATAAGGTTGAGGGCCGGGCATGCCCGGCCCCTACGGACTAGCCGGAAAGGTGAAAGAATATGGCTCACAAACCGGAAGAACTGCAGGAGGTCCTGCACTATACATTCAAAAATCCTGCGCTGCTGCGCATTGCGCTGACCCATACCAGCTATGCCAACGAGAGCAAGGTCGCCACGACCCACAATGAGCGGCTGGAATTTCTGGGCGACAGCGTGCTGTCCGTCGTTGTAGCGGACTACCTGTTCCACCAGTCGGGCCGCCCCGAGGGCGAGCTGACCCGTATGCGCGCCAGCCTCGTCAGCGAGGATGCACTGTTCCAGTTCGCACAGGAAATTCAGCTGGGTGAGTATCTGCGCCTTGGCCACGGCGAGGACCTTGGCGGCGGACGCAGCCGCCCGAGCGTCGTCTCCGATGCGTTCGAGGCGGTCATTGCCGCACTGTATCTGGACGGCGGCATGGAGGCCGCGCGCAATTTCATCCTGCCCTTCATCACCGAGGGCAAGACTGCCGAGGACGACTACAAGACCCGTCTGCAGGAGGTCGTCCAGCAGGACCCGTCCGCCGTGCTGAAATACGAGGTCACCGGCGAGACCGGCCCCGACCACAACAAGCAGTTTACGGTCTGCGTCTGGCGCAACGGCGAGCTGCTGGCCGAGGGCCGTGGCCGCAGCAAAAAAGCCGCCGAGCAGCACGCAGCAAAGGTGGCGCTGGAAAAGCTGCAATAAGTGACGCCCTGTAGGGGCCGGGCATGCCCGGCCCGCGGCATAAAAATCGCGACCCGTTTACGGGTACATAAGGCGAGGTTGAGGGCCGGGCATGCCCGGCCCCTACGACCATTTTAAGAATTTTGAAAGGTACCCATGGAATGCGCCTGAAAGAACTGGAAATCCAAGGCTTCAAATCCTTCCCCGATAAGACAAAGATCGAGATCGGCGAGGGCATTACCGGCGTTGTCGGGCCGAACGGCTCGGGCAAGTCGAACATCTCCGACTCCATCCGCTGGGTTCTGGGCGAGACCAGCTCCAAGCAGCTGCGCGGCAGCGGCAAGATGGAGGACGTCATCTTCGGCGGCACCCAGTCCCGCGGTGCCATGGGCTATGCCTCCGTCGCGCTGACCATCGACAACAGCGACCACGGTCTGGACATGGACGCCGACGAGGTCACGATCGGCCGCCGGTACTACCGCAGCGGTGAGAGTGAATACTCCATCAACGGCCAGAACGTCCGCTTAAAGGACGTGTACGAGCTGCTGCTCGACACCGGCATTGGCCGCGACGGCTATGCCATCGTCGGGCAGGGCCGCATTGCCGAGATCGTCGGTGCAAAATCCGCGGAGCGCCGCGAAATTTTTGAGGAAGCGTCCGGCATCGCCAAGTACCGTTACCGCAAAAACGAGGCCGAGCGCCGCCTGGACGCCGCCGAGGGCAACTTAGAGCGCCTGCGGGACATTCTGGGTGAGCTGGAAAAGCGCGTCGGCCCCCTGAAACGCGACAGCGAGAAGGCCCAGCAGTTTCTGGAATTGAGCGAGAAGCGCAAGACGCTGGAGATCACACTCTGGGTCGATGCCATCCGCCGCGCCAACGACTCGCTGCGCGACCAGCAGCGCAAGTACGAGGCCGCCCAGGCCGACTATGACCGCCTGAGCCGCCAGCTGGACGAGTTTGACGAAAAAAGCGCGTCCCTGCGTGCCGAGGCCCAGCAGCTGGTGCTGGCCGTCGAGCAGGCCAACGCCGACATCCGCGCCATCACCGAGGCAAACGCCGGCAGCGAGAGCGAGATCGCCGTCCTGAAAAACGAGAGCGAGCACAGCCGGTTCCGCATCGACGATGCTACGTCCGAATTGGAGCGCGCCGGGCAGGGCCGCGAGAGCATCGAGCGCGAGGCCGCGGACCACCGCGCCGCCATCGAGACGCTGAAAAGCGGCATGGCCGGGCTGGACGCCCGCGTGGCCGAGCTGCGCGAGGCCCTGCGTGCCCTTGAGGAAAAGGCCGCTGCCAGCGGCGAGCGCCGCGACGTCATTGACGCCGCCATGGCCCGCCTGCAGGACACCGCCACCGCCGCCAGGGTCAGCGCCGCGTCGGCGCAGTCGGCAGGGGAGGCTGCGGCCAACCGCCTGGCCGAGGCACAGCGCCAGGCCGAGGAGCTGAAAGCCGGCGCCGCCGCCACCGACGAGGAACGCCGCCGCGCCGAGCGCCGCTTTAAGGACGCCGAGGAGGCCGTGACCCGCAACGACAACATCAAGGCGGGCCTGAAGCTGAAATTGGACAGCCGCCGCCGTCAGCAGGCCGAGGCTGCCGACAACCTGCAGAAGGCGGACCGAGAAAGGTCCGCCGCCGCCCAGCGCATCCACATTCTGGAAGATCTGGAGCGCAACATGGACGGCTACCAGCAGAGCGTCAAGGCCGTCATGCGCGCGGCGGGCGGCGGGCGGCTGCGGGGCATCATCGGCCCCGTGGCAGGCATCATCACCGTCGAAAAGGGCTACGAGACCGCCATTGAGACAGCGCTCGGCTTTGCGCTGCAGAACATTGTCGTCGAGGACCAGGGCTGTGCCCGCGCCGCCATCGGCTTTTTGAAGGACGAGCGCGCAGGCCGCGCTACGTTTTTGCCGCTGGACACCGTACAGGGCTCCCGCTTCACGGGCCGCCTGACCGGCACGGCGGAGGTCGCCGCCGACCTGGTCAGGACAGACCCAAAATATCAGCATATCATCGACAATCTGCTGGGCCGCATCATCGTGGTCGAGGACCTGACCGAGGCGTCCGCCGTGGCGCGGAACCTCGGCTACCGGAACCGCATCGTCACGCTGGACGGCCAGGTCATCAACGCGGGCGGCTCGTTCACCGGCGGCTCCACCGCCCGCAGCGTCGGCGTGTTCAGCCGCAAGCAGGAGCTGGACGAGCTGCGCAGCAAGCTGACGAAGCTCGAGCAGAAACGCACCGAGGCGGAAAAGGAATTGGCCGCCCGCAAGGCCGAGGTGGACAACCTCTCGGCCCAGCTGGCCGGTGCCGAGGGCGAGGGCATGAACGCCGCGACGGAGCACGTCCGCGCGAACCTCGAGCTCGAGCGCCTGACGAAGGCCGCCGCCCAGTACGACGAGACGGCCCGGAGCATCGAGGCCGAGATCGCCGCCCAGCAGGCTGCCGTGACCCGGAACGAGACGGCGCGCACCGAGGCCGAGAAGGCCCGGACCGACGCCGAGGCCGAGCTGGCGCAGTACACCGTCGAACTGGCCGCCTTGGGCGAGAGCACGGGCAGCCTGACGGCAGAACGCGAAAAAATCACCGGTGAGCTGTCCGAAAAACAGCTGCAGCGCCTGGCGGACGAGAAGGACGTCGGCCTGCATGAGGCCGCGCTGGAGGGCTTGCGGAGCCGTACCGGCGAGGCCGACGCCCGCGCCCGTGAGCTGCAGACGGCGATTGAGGCCGCCAAGGCAAAAATCGAGGCCAACGCGCTGAAAATCGCCGAGATGGAGCGTGTGCGCGGCGACAACCAGCAGAAAATTGCCGCCGCGGAGGAAACGATTCGATCTGCCAACGCGGCCCGCCTCGAAAAGGAGGCTGCGATCTCGAAGCTGGGGCAGGACAACCGCGCCCTAACCGACGAGCGCGAGCGGATGAGCGGCGAGATGGCCCGCCTGGCCGAGCGCCGCACCGCCGCCGAGACCGAGCTGAACGACACCAACAGCAAGCTGTGGGAGGAATACCAGCTGACCGAGAGCGAGGCCCGCGGCCAGTGCGTGCCGTTTGAGAGCCTGACCGAGCTGCGCCGCAGCGTGACCGAGGTCCGCGGCAAGATCCGCGCCTTGGGCAACGTCAACGTCGGCGCGATTGACGAATATAAAGAGGTCAGGGAGCGCTATGACTTCATGAAGGCGCAGGTCACCGACGTCGAAAAGGCGAAGGCCGAGCTGACGAAGATGATCGCCGAGCTGTGCAGCGAGATGCAGGAGCTGTTCACGGCGAGCTTTAAGCAGATCAACGCGAACTTCCAGCAGATCTTCAAGGAGCTGTTCGGCGGCGGTCATGCGCGGCTGTACCTGTCGGATGAAGCGAACGTGCTGGAATCCGGCATCGAGATCGAGGTCTCGCCCCCGGGCAAGGTCATTAAGAACCTGTCCGCGCTTTCCGGCGGCGAGCAGGCGCTGGTCGCTATCTCGATCTATTTCGCCATCCTGCGCGTCAACCCCGCGCCGTTCTGCTTCCTCGATGAGATCGAGGCCGCGCTGGACGACGTAAACGTCGCGCGCTATGCGCAGTATCTGCGCCGCATGACGGACCGCACCCAGTTCATTGTCATCACCCACCGCCGCGGCACGATGGAGGCCGCCGACGTCCTCTACGGCGTCACGATGCAGGAGGACGGCGTGTCGAAGATTTTGCGCTTGGATCTGGATAATGTGAGCGCGGACCTTATTACCTGATGGCATGCAGGGGCCGGGTATGCCCGGCCCGCCACATAAATACGACCACCCGCCAATGGGAAGCCACACAAACCCGCAGGGCGGCAAATCAAAAGTAAGGAGGGCCACGATGGGCTTTTTCAACTTTTTCAAACGAGATATTTCCGAGGAGGAATTTCAGGAGCAGCAAAAGGTCAAGCGCGGGCTGGAAAAGACCCGCACGGGCTTTTTCCAGAGAATCGTCAATACGCTGACCAACGCGCAGATCGACGATGATCTGTACGACCAGCTCGAGGAACAGCTCATTCTGGCCGACGTCGGCCCCGCCTGCGCCGTGCGTCTGGTGGACGAACTGCACGATGAAGTCGAGGAAAAACACCTGAAAACCGGTCAGGAGGCGCTGGACGCGCTGCGCGGCATCATCTGCCAGGAGCTGACCCCCCGCTACCCGATGGATCTGGACGGCAAGCCCGCCGTCATTCTGGTCATCGGCGTCAACGGCGTCGGCAAGACCACGACGATTGCCAAGCTGGCAGGTCTGTACAAAAAGCAGGGCCGCCGCGTCATGCTGGCAGCGGGCGATACCTTCCGCGCCGCCGCCAGTGAGCAGCTGGAGCTCTGGGCCGAGCGCGCCGGCGTGCCGCTGGTCCAGGCCGGCATGGGCGCGGACCCGGCGGCGGTCATCTTCGACGCCGTCAAGAGCGCCAACGCCCGCGGCTACGACATGGTCATTGCCGACACCGCCGGACGTCTGCACAACAAGAAGGGCCTGATGGACGAGCTGTCCAAAATCTCCCGCAGCGTCAAGAAGGCCAGCCCCGAGGCGAGCCTTGAGGTGCTGCTGGTGCTCGACGCCATCACGGGCCAGAACGCCATCAGCCAGGCCGAGGAGTTCTGCAAGGCCGCCAACGCCACCGGCGTGGTGCTGACCAAGCTCGACGGCACGCCCCGCGGTGGCTGCGCGGTCTCTGTGTGGGAGAACCTCGGTCTGCCCATCCGCTTCATCGGCGTCGGCGAGAAGATCGACGACCTGATGGAATTTGACGCACAGACCTTCGTCGAAAGCCTGCTGCCGGAATCCGCCCTGCAGAAGGACGAAAAAAAAGAGGAAGGGGAGAGCGAAGCATGATCGTTTGCGCTGCCAGCAACAACGCGGGCAAGCTGAAGGAATTGCGCCGCATTCTGGAACGCATGGGCCATGAGGTCAAGAGCCTGCGGGAGCTGGGGATAGACCTTGACCCCGAGGAAACCGGCACGACATTTGCCGAAAACGCCCGCATCAAGGCCGAGGCGTTCTGCAAGGCCAGCGGCCTGCCCACCGTGGCCGATGACTCGGGCCTCTGCACCGACGTGCTGCACGGTGCGCCCGGCGTCTACAGCGCCCGCTACGCCGGGCATCACGGCGACGACGACGCGAACAACGCAAAGCTGCTGCGGGAGCTGGCCGACGTGCCGGAGAAACAGCGCGGCGCAAAGTTCGTGTCGGCGGTCTGCTTCATGCTGCCGGACGGACGCGCACTGGAGGTCGAGGGCGAGTGCCCGGGCCGCATTGCGTTTACATTGCAGAACGGCGACTACGGCTTCGGCTATGACCCGCTGTTCATCCCCGACGAGTACGGCGCACCCGACGGCAAGCGCCCGAACAGCGAACGCCGCAGCTACGCCCAGCTCACCCCCGACGAGAAGGACGCCATCAGCCACCGCGGCCGGGCAATGGAGAAGCTGGAAGAAAAGCTGCCCGAATTTTTTGGATAAAAGCCTTCCCCTTTGGGGGAAGGTGGCCGAGGCCCCGTCCGAGGCCGGATGAGGGGCAGCCTTGCGGCGGGTACCCGTGAACGGGAGGCTGCCGTGGACTCTGCCCTCATCAGTCGCCTGCGGGCGACAGCTTCCCCCTCGGGGGAAGCCTTTGTAGGGGCCGGGCATGCCCGGCCCCTACCGAGATATATACAATAAAAAGGAGATAATTTATGGCACTTACCAGCAAACAGCGCGCGGCTCTGCGCAGCGCGGCGAACACGATGGACCCCGTTTACCAGATCGGCAAGGGCGAGATCGACGACACCCTCAAGCAGGGCATCGCCGACTGCATCGCCGCACGCGAGCTTATCAAAGTAAAGGTGCTGGAAAACAGCGAATATTCCGCCCGCGAGGCCGCCGACATCCTGTGCGAGGCGCTGGACTGCGAGTGCGTGCAGGTCATTGGCCGCAAATTTGTGCTGTTCAAGCAGAAGAAAAAGGAAAGCGCCTACACCGCCGTGCTGGCAAAATGAAAACACTGCTCTACGGCGGGACGTTTGACCCGCCCCACAACGGCCACATGAACAACCTGTGCGCCGCGCTGGCACTGGTACAGCCGGACCGCGCCCTCGTTATGCCCGCGGGCACGCCGCCCCACAAGCACGCCAGCGCCACCCCGGCAGAGCTGCGCCTGCAGATGTGTGCCTGCTTTACAGCGCTGTCCCCGGCGGTGCAGGTCAGCGATTGGGAGATACGCCGGGGCGGGCGCAGCTACACCGTGCACACGCTGGAATGGCTGCGCGGCCAAGACCCGGACGGCGCGCTGTACCTCTGCGTCGGCAGCGACATGCTGCTGACGTTTCAGGAATGGTACCGCTGGCAGGATATGCTGAAAATGGCTGCCCTCGTCGTCGAGAGCCGCACCGGCACCGATGAGGCCGCCCTGCACGCCGCCGCCGCAGAACTGAAAAAGGCCGGGGGCCGCGTCCTTTTTGCCCGCGCCGAGAGCTACCCCTGCGCGTCGAGCGACATCCGCAGCGGGAAGATCCCGCGGGAGCAGTGGCCGGAGGTGCTGCCGCCGGAGGTGCTGGCAGTGATAAAGGAGCATCGGCTGTACGGTAGCCTGTAGGGCGGCCTGCCCCCAGGCCGCCGCGGCGGGGTGAGGGCACCCCGCCCTACGCATGACCCGAAAAGGCTGCTCTGTAGGGGCCGGGCATGCCCGGCCCGCAGCATAAAAATACACCACCCGTTCAAGGGCAATCATGGCAAAGTGGAGGGCCGGACATGTCCGGCCCCTACAGCCAGTCAGGAGAAGGAAAAACGCCATGGAGTACTCCGAAGCCAAGAAGTTGGTCAAGGCCCGCCTGAGCGAAAAGCGCTGGACGCACACGAAAAATGTAAAAAAAATGGCTGTAAAACTTGCCAGGCGCTGGGGCACAGACCCGGAAAAGGCCGCTATGGCGGCAATTTTGCACGATTCCGCCAAGGAACTGCCCAAGCAGGAGTTGTTGCAGATTTTTGCCGATAATGCTATAATAGCAGAAAATGCCCCCGCGCGTCCGTTGCCGGTCTGGCACGGCATCGCCGCCGCCATCCTGGCCGAAACGCAATGGGGCATCACCGACCCGGAAATTTTGTCTGCCATCCGCTGCCATACTACCGGCAAGCCGGGAATGTCCAAGCTCGATAAGATCATCTATTTGGCCGATATGACCAGCGCCGAGCGCGACTGGCCCGGCGTAGACGACCTGCGCGCGCTGGAAATGCAGGATCTGGACCGGGCTCTTTGCGACGCACTCAAGCGCAGCATTGATTTTGTGGAAGAAAAGGGCGGCTCGCTGGACCCTGAAAGCGTCGCCGCTTATGAGTATGCAAAAGCACACCTTGAATAAAAACACTCCACAGAGCAGGGAGGAAATGTAATGAGCGAACCGCGTAAGCTGTATACCGGCAGTGCATCGGGCGGGCTGGATCAGGAGCAGTATGAGGCTGCCCGCCGCCGCGCCCAACAGCTGGCCGAACAGAATGCCCGCCGCCGCACCGTGCAGCAGCCCATGCGCACGGCCCAGGGACGGCATATCAGCCAGCGCCCCGTTGTGACCGAGCAGCCGGCCCCCGCACCCGAGCCGCCGGTACAGGAGCGTGCCCAGCAGGCTGCGCCCGCACCGGAAAAGCCCCGTGAGCTGACCTACGCCCAGCGGCAGGCCATGGCCTACCGCGCGGCTGCCGAGCGCAGATACGGCGATACCTTGCAGTTTCAGGTGCAGCGCCCCCGCCGCACCGTGAACCGCCCGCCAGAGCCGGAGCAGCGCGCCCGGCAGGCCGCTGCCCAGTTGTATGAGCAGCCCGCGGCCCCGCGGCAGGTGCAGCAGCCCGCCACGCGCCCCCAGGCGCAGGCCCCTGTGCAGCAGGCGGCCCCCGTCGGCGGCATCCGGCTGGAGGAGGCTGCCGCGCAGCCCCGCCGCGCAAAGCATGCGGATGCCCCGCAGCCCGCAGCCCATAAGCCCCGCACCGCCGCAGGCGGCAATGGCGGCAGCCGCAAGCCCCCGCGCGATGACGACGACGCCCCGCGCAAGGCAAAGGGCAGAAAGTCCGGCAAAAAGGGCGGCAGCGGCAAGGGCGGAAACGGGAAAAAGAAGAAAAAGATCCGCTGGTGGCAGATCCTGCTGATCACGCTGCTGGTCATCGCGCTGATCTTCGGCGGTGCGTTCGCGCTCATCATGGGGGCCATCACCCCGGCGGGCGGCAACATCAAGCTGAACCAGCTCATCAACACGCCCAAGGAATTCCAGGGCAAGGAGTTCAACATCCTTGTCACCGGCGTTGACCGTTCGTCCACCGGCGATCTGTCCGCAGGTGCGGCCAATGACTCCAACGTCAACGACGGCATGACCGATATGATTTTGTACGTCCATTTCAACAATGAGACGGGCGAGATGAAGATGCTGCAGATCCCGCGTGATACGATGGTCACGACGGACACGAGCGTCTCCGGCAACTACCGCATCAACGGCGTGGCCAAGACCCAGGGCAGCGACGGCAACAACAATATGGCCGCCCTGTGTGAGCTGGTCGCAGACCAGTACAAGCTGCCTATCGACGGCTTTGTCACGATCCGTCTGGAAATGCTGACCGAGCTGGTAGACCTGTTCGGCGGCGTGGAGATCAACGTCCCCGTGGATGTAGACTACGCCGCGCTGGGGCTGGGAGACAGCGTCATCCACGCCGGCTACCAGACGTTGAACGGTGCGTCGATGGAGTTCCTGCTGCGTGCGCGTAAAATTTACCCCGACGGCGACATTGGCCGCCTGAACATGCAGCGCCAGTTCTACGCGGCGCTGTTCCGCAAGCTCAAGAGCATCGGCAACATCTGGGACGTCGCCAAGCTGACCCCCGCCGTGCTGAACTATATGGAGACGAACCTCAGTGCGTCCGACCTCATCAGCTTTGCCATCAGTATGCTGAAAATTGATTCCAGCAAGATCATGATCTGCCAGATGCCGGTCATCAGCGGCCCGCAGTACAACGGCCAGTCGCTTTTGTACCCCGCGCGGCAGGCGGATGCGGACCTGCTGAACCAGTACTTCCGCGAGAACACCGGTCCCGTCGATGCCAGCCAGCTGAACCTGTGCGACAATGTCATTGACCTGTCCGGCTACACGGCCACCGACCCGAAGATCCAGCAGATGGGCGGCCTGATGGCCGAGGCGGACGACGCGCAGAAGAACGATAACCTCGACGGCTCCAACCAGGTCACCGACATCATGGCGTCCGAGTCCACGGCGGAGAGCGAGAGCACCGACACGGATTCCACCGATACCGAGAGCCAGCCGGCAGCGTAATACAGAAAAACTTCGGGTAAAGGCGAAGTTCTCTCCCTCAGCCGCCTGCGGGCGGCAGCTCCCTCGCAGAGGGAGCCGAGAGCCCCTTGGCCCCCTCTGCGAGGGGGCTCCCGCCGCAGCGGGTGGGGGAGAGAACCTCCCGCAGCCCGAAATCTACCCCGTTATAAACCACCTAGGAGAACATCTATGGAAAGCAAAGAACTTGCCATTCGTCTGGCGCGTGCGCTGGACGCAAAGAAGGCCGTCAACGTCCACATTCTGGCCGTGGAGGACCTGACCACCGTCACCGAATATTTCGTCATTGCCACGGGTATGTCCACCACCCATGTCGGCGCACTGGCCGATGAGGCCGAGTTCCAGCTGGACCGCGAGGGCGTCAAGGTGCTGCGCACCGAGGGCCACGACGGCAAGCGCTGGGTGCTGCTGGACTACGGCAGCGTCATCGTCCATGTCTTTACGCAGGAGGCCCACGACTACTACGACCTTGAGCACCTCTGGGCCGACGCCACGGTTGTGCCCGCCAGTGAGTGGATGCCGGACGAAGGTGCGGACGAGCAGTAAAAATGCGGAACGGCTTCCCCCTCGGGGGAAGCTGTCAGCGGCCCCGACCGCTGATTGATGAGGGCAGACTTTCCCGCGGCAGCCTATAAACGGGCAGCGGCGGCACACGCGCCCCTCATCCGGCCCTGCGGGGCCACCTTCCCCCCAAGGGGAAGGCTTTAACGCTACCCATCTAAAATTCATCTGTGGGGAGAAGAATCATGAAATACGACTTTAAAACAGTTGAGGCCAAATGGCAGAAGGTCTGGGAGGACGAGGATACCTTCCATGCCGAGATCGACCATTCCAAGCCGAAATTCTACGCGCTGGTCGAGTTCCCGTACCCGTCCGCCGCGGGCCTGCACGTCGGTCATCCGCGCAGCTACACCGCGCTGGACATCGTCGCGCGCAAAAAGCGTCAGTGCGGCTATAACGTCCTGTACCCCATGGGCTGGGACGCTTTCGGCCTGCCTACCGAGAACTACGCCCTGAAAAACCACATCAACCCCGAGATCGTCACCGCCCAGAATGTGGCCCGCTTCAAGAGCCAGCTCAAGGCGCTGGGCCTGTCCTTTGACTGGGACCGCGAGATCAACACCACCGACCCCGAGTACTATAAGTGGACGCAGTGGATCTTCATCCAGCTGTTCAAGAAGGGCCTTGCCTACAAGAAGGAGACCACCGTCAACTACTGCACCGGCTGCAAGGTCGTTCTGGCCAACGAGGAAGTTGTCAACGGCGTCTGTGAGCGCTGCGGCAGCCCCGTTGTCCAGAAGAACAAGAGCCAGTGGATGCTGAAGATCACGGCCTACGCAGACCGCCTGATCAACGACCTGGACGACGTCGATTACATCGACCGCGTCAAGACCCAGCAGCGCAACTGGATCGGCCGCAGCCACGGTGCTGAGATCAACTTCGACACCACCGCGGGCGACACCCTGACGGTCTACACCACCCGCGCGGACACGCTGTTCGGCGCGACCTACATGGTCATCAGCCCCGAGCACGCCTTCATCAAAAAGTGGGTCGACGCGGGCCTTATCCGGAACGCCGACGCCGTCGCCGCCTATCAGGAGGAGGCTGCCCGCAAGTCTGACTTCGAGCGCACCGAGCTGAACAAGGAAAAGACCGGCGTTGTCGTCGAGGGCGTCAAGGGCATCAACCCCGTCAACGGCAAGGAAATCCCCATCTTTATCTCCGACTACGTCCTGGCAACCTACGGCACCGGCGCCATCATGGCCGTGCCCGCCCACGACACCCGCGACTGGGAGTTTGCCAAAAAGTTCGGCCTGCCCATCATCGAGGTCGTCAAGGGCAATACCCCCAGCGACCTCGACAAGGAGGCCTTCACCGACGTGGCCACCGGCACGCTCGTCAACTCCGACTTCCTGAACGGCCTGTCCGTTGAGGATGCCAAGAACAAGATGTACGCCTGGCTCGAGGAGAACGGCAAGGGCCACAAGCAGGTCAACTTCAAGCTGCGCGACTGGGTGTTCAGCCGCCAGCGCTACTGGGGCGAGCCTATCCCCATGGTCTATTGCGACAAGTGCGGCTGGGTGCCCCTGCCCGAGAGCGAGCTGCCCCTGCGCCTGCCCGAGATCAAGGACTTTGAGCCGGGCGAGAACGGCGAAAGCCCGCTGGCACGCCATACCGAGTGGGTCAGCACGACCTGCCCCTGCTGCGGTGCCCCCGCCAAGCGCGAGACCGACACCATGCCCCAGTGGGCCGGTTCGAGCTGGTACTTCCTGCGCTACTGCGACCCGAAGAACCACGATGCCATCGCCAGCAAGGAGGCGCTCGAGTATTGGAGCCCCGTGGACTGGTACAACGGCGGCATGGAGCACACCACCCTGCACCTGCTGTACAGCCGTTTCTGGCACAAGTTCCTGTATGACATCGGCGTTGTGCCCACCAAGGAGCCGTACCAGAAGCGTACCTCCCACGGCATGATCCTGGGCCTGAACCCCCATGCCTTTGAGAACCAGCCCGATGCCGAGCGCAAGCGCCTGCTGGCCGAGTACGGCGACGAGAAGGGCGCGCGCAAGGCCCTTGTCGAGAAGTACGGCGAGATGGCCGAGCACCCCATCGTCAAGATGTCCAAGTCCCTCGGCAACGTCGTCAACCCCGACGATGTGGTCAACGAGTACGGCGCCGACACGCTGCGCCTGTATGAGATGTTCATCGGCGACTTTGAGAAGGCCGCCCCGTGGAACACCTCCTCCATCAAGGGCTGCAAGCGCTTCCTCGATAAGATCTGGTCGATGAGCGAGAAGCTCGTTCCCGGCGAGGGCGTCCGCCCCGAGCTGGAGGCCGTTGCCAACCGCACCATCAAGAAGGTCGGCGAGGACATTGACGCGCTGAAGGCCAACACCGCCATTGCCCAGCTGATGATCTACGTCAACGCACTGAGCGATCAGGGGGGTGCGACCAAGGCCGAGTACGAGCTGCTGCTGCAGCTGCTGAACCCGTTTGCCCCCCACATGACCGAGGAGCTGTGGCAGCAGCTGGGCCACACCGAGCAGCTGGCCTACCACGCCTGGCCGACCTACGACGAGGCCAAGTGCGTTGAGCAGACGATTGAGATCGCCGTGCAGGTCAACGGCAAGGTCAAGGCCCGCATCAAGGTGCCCGCCGCCATCGAGAATGCCGACGCCATCGCCGCCGCCAAGGCCGAGCCCGCCGTAGCCGAAGCGATTGCCGGTAAGACAATCGCCAAGGAGATCTATGTCAAGGGCAAGCTGGTCAATATCGCAGTCAAAGGCTAAAATTTTATAAGCACTCTAAGGCAGAGCGAAGGCTCTGCCTTTTTTGTGTTGCAGAAGCCATTCAGTCAGAGCGGCTTCCCCCTTGGGGGAAGCTGTCAGCGGCCCCGCCCGCTGACTGATGAGGGGAAGCTTACCCTCATCAGTCCGTAAACGGGCGGCAATGGCACACCTGCCCCTCATCCGGCCCTGCGGGGCCACCTTCCCCCAAAGGGGAAGGCTTAGGGCTCCCCCTACATCCATTGTTTACAAACCGCCCAAACTACGCTATAATAAAACCAACAAAAACTTTGACGAAAGCAGGTCCTACCATGCTCATCAGTCTGATCGTACCCTGTTACAATGAAGAAGAAGCGATGCCGCTTTTTTATAAAGAAGCCTCCCGCGTGGCGGCGGAGATGAAAGCCAGCCACGGCGCGGAGTTTGAATTCATCTTTGTGGACGACGGCTCCCGCGACGGCACGCTGCGCGTCGCGCGTGAGCTGCACGCGCAGGACCCCCGCGTGCGGTATGTCTCGTTCAGCCGCAACTTCGGCAAGGAGGCCGGTATCTACGCGGGTTTACAGGCCGCCAAGGGGGATTACGTCGCCACGATGGACGCCGATCTGCAGGACCCGCCCGCGCTGCTGCCGCAGATGCTGGACACGCTGCTGACCGGCGAGTACGACTGCGCCGCCACCCGCCGCACGACCCGCAAGGGCGAGCCGCCGCTGCGCAGCTGGTTTGCCCGCAAGTTCTACCAGATCATCAACAAGATGTCTGATACGGAAATTGTCGACGGTGCGCGGGATTTCCGCCTTATGAGCCGCAAAATGACCGACGCTGTGCTCAGCATGGCCGAGTACAACCGCTTCAGCAAGGGCATTTTCAGCTGGGTCGGCTTCAAGACCAAGTGGTTCGACTATGAGAACATCGAGCGCGTCGCCGGTACGACCAAGTGGAATTTCTGGGGCCTGTTCAAGTACTCCATCGAGGGCATCGTCGGCTTCTCGACCACGCCGCTGCTGATCGCGGCGGGGGCGGGCGTGCTGTTCTGCATCCTCGCGTTCATCGGCATCCTCTTTGTCGTCGTCCGCGCGCTGATGTTCGGCGACCCGACCTCCGGCTGGCCCAGCATGGTCTGCATCATTCTGCTGTGCAGCGGCGTCCAGCTGTTCTGCACCGGCATTGTGGGCGAGTACCTCGCCAAGACCTACCTGGAGGTCAAGCACCGCCCCATCTACATCGTCGCCGAGACCGAAGAGGACAAAAAGTAAATCATGCGTGATATGACCAAGGGTGCCCCGCTGGGGCACCTCTTTCTGTATGCGGTGCCGCTGCTGCTGGGAAACTGGCTGCAACTGGCGTACAATGCGGTGGATTCCATCATCGCGGGGCGGTTCATCGGGCAGGACGCGCTGGCCGCCGAGGGCGTGGCCGGGCCGGTCATGAATCTGGTGATTTTGGCCATCAGCGGCCTGTGCATCGGCGCGGGCGTACTGATGAGTGAGGCGTTCGGCGCAAAGCGGACCGCCTGCTTAAAAGAGACGTTGGCAACGACGCTGCTGTTCGGCGCGGCGCTCTGCTGTGCCGCCGCGGCGCTGGGCTGTGCGCTGACGCCGTGGATCCTGCGCGCGCTGGCCGTGCCGGACTCGATTTTTGGCATCACCGGCATCTACCTGCGCATCACGTTCCTGGGCGCGCCGTTCACGTTTTTCTATAACGCGCTGGCGGCGGGCCTGAAAAGTGTCGGCGACAGCAAAACGCCGCTGAAATTCCTGGCGTTCTCCGCCGTGCTCAACGCGGTGCTGGATCTCATTTTAATTGGCGGGCTGGGCTTTGGCATTGTGTGCAGCGCCGTGACCACTGTCGTGGCCGAGGCCGCCAGCGCACTGCTGGCCGCCGTCTACATGGCACGCCGCGTGCCGGAGCTCTGCCCCGGGCAGGGGCAGTGGCACATCCGCCGCGACCTGCTGGGGCCGATTTTGCGCTACGGCGCGGTGACGGCGGTGCAGCAGGCCGTGCAGCCGATCTGCAAGGTGCTCATTCAGGGGCAGGTCAACGCGCTGGGGGTCGGGGCTATCGCAGCGTTCAACGCGGTCACGCGGGTGGACGATTTTGCCTTCACGCCGGAGCAGAGCATTGCCACGGCCATTACGACCTACATTGCCCAGAACCGCGGCGCCGGGCAGACCGCCCGCATCCGCCGCGGCTTTGCGGTGGGCCTGCGGCTGGAGCTGGGCTATTGGCTGCTGATGGGCAGCCTGACGCTGCTGCTGCGCCGGGGCATCCTGTCCCTGTTTGTGGCAGGGGAGGGGGCCGCCGACGTCATTGCACTGGGCAGCACGTATCTGGGCTGCATGGCGGTGTTCTACGCCCTGCCCGCGCTGACGAATGGTTTCCAGGGCTTTTACCGCGGCATGGGCAAGATGACGACGACGCTGATCGGCACCTGCTTACAGGCTGGGCTGCGCGCTGCCGCAGCTGCGGTGCTGGCCCCGCGGGTGGGCCTGCCCGGCATCGCCTTTGCCTGTGCCTTCGGCTGGTGCGTCATGCTGGCGTTTGAGGTGCCGTATTATTTTTGGACGTGCAGGGAGTTATAAGGCTTCCCCCGAGGGGGAAGGCAAAGAACGGCGGTCAGGGAGCTGGCCGCTGCTTTTTTATTCTGTAAAATTTCCCCAATATCTCGCGTTTCCGATTGTAATTTCTTCGACAAAATGCTACACTAATACTATCCATCCACAGCATAAAATCTGCCCAAGAGAGGTAACGCACCGTGCCAGAAGAACGCAAAGTCTACCGCCGCCCTGCCCGGACGGCTGCGCCCGCCCCGCAGGCCGGGCAAACGGCCCCGCGCCCCGACGCGCCCCCGCCGCCGAAGAAAAAGAAACGTCCCGGCGCCAAACGCCGCCGCAGCCGCCTTGTGCTGGGGCTGTGTTTGCTCTGCCTGCTGGTCGTGGTCATTGTGTCGGTGGTGCTGGTGCGCTGCTCGGCAGAGGAGAAAGGCCCCGCCGAGGCGGACTTCGGCACGCCCGCCGCGGCCTGGCAGAAGAACGATCTGGGCTACTACTTCAACACAAGCGGCCGGGCCATGCCCGCCGCGGTGCTCAAGGGCATGGACGTATCCAAGTTCCAGGGCGAGATCGACTGGGAAAAGGCCAAGGCTGCCGGCATCGACTTTGCCATCATCCGCTGCGGCTTCGGCGGCGAGTGGGACGGCCAGGAGGAAAACTGGGCGCAGGATGACCCCCAGTGGCGGCGCAACGCCGACGAATGCACCCGGCTGGGCATCCCGTTCGGCGCGTACCTTTATTCCTACGCCACGACGGTGGAGGAGGCCCGCAGCGAGGCCGACCACGTCGCGCGGCTGCTGGGCCTGACCGCCCCGCCGCAGGAGGGGCTGGACGACTACACCGCCGCGCCCTACCGGCTGAGCTACCCGGTCTACTACGACCTCGAGGATAAGTACATCAGCGGCGTTTTCCCCTCCGAGATGGCCGAGATCACGCAGGCGTTCTTTGACCGCCTGACCGAGTACGGCTACACCGGTGCGCAGGGGCTGTATGCCTCCCGCAACTGGGTGCGCGCCCGCATGACGGATCCGGCCTTTGACAAATGGCGCGACAACCTCTGGATCGCGCGGTTCTCCGACGATTTGGACTACGCAGGCACCTACGATATGTGGCAGTGCACCTTCAGCGCTCCGGGCGCGGACTACGGCGTCCAGAGCGAGACAGTGGATCTGGATTTTGTCATGAAACCGTTTAAATTTACCGGTGTGTCCGCCTGCAACGGCAAGACCGCCGCGCCGGTGCTCCTGAACGATACCTACACCGACGAGCTGCACATGGACGGCAAGGACGCCTACGCCACGCTGGCGACGAACGAGCCGGGCAAGGAGGACGGCGGACGCAGGGTCTACTGGACGACGAGCGACAAGACCGTGGCCACCGTGGACAAAAACGGCACGGTCCGCGCCCGCACCGACAGCGGGGAATGCACGATCACGGCCACGCTGGCAGACGGCACCGAGAGCCTGACCTGCCGCGTGCGGGTCGGGGACATCACGGTCCCGATCTTTGCCACGGCGGGCCTGCGCGGGGACCGCGCCACGCTGGCGGACGCCGCCGCGCTCAAGGGCGCGACCCCGGATTCCATCCTGCTGGACGCGGGCGACAGCCTGCACGGCACCGAGAGCGCCAGCCTGACCGGCGGTATGGATATGTTGTCGGCGTTCTCGGCGGCGGGGTACGACCTGCACGCCATGGCGCTGACCGACTTTGCCTACGGCACGACCCGCCTGGTCAGCGATGCCAACATGGGCAGCGGCCCGTCGCTGGCGTCCAACCTGCTGAACAACGAGGGCACCGCTGTGTTCTACCGCTCCACAAGCTGGAGCCGCAACCGCGTGACCAATGGCCGCTACACCGTCGTGGAGCGCGCGGGGTATAAAATCGGTTTCTTTGTGCTGAACGACCCGGCGCAGGCTGCGGTCATCTCGGCGTCCAACGGGGAGTTTATCACGGCCCGCGACTGGACCGACACCGCTGCCGAGCAGATCACCGCCCTGCAGAACGCCGGGTGCGATGCCATCCTTGCGATTGTCTCCACCGCCCCGGCGGGCGACTGGCAGAAGGCCCTGCTGAGCCAGGGTGTGACGGCCATTATTGACGGCACAACGGCGGAAAACGGCACGAACGTGCTGGGCGCGGACCTGGGTCTGACCGGCGTGGCGCAGCTGGACCTGGTCTTTACCCAGGGCGGCGGCTGCCGCGTCGAGCTCCGGCAGCCTGTGGCGGCTGCCGAGTTGGAGAGCCGCCGCGATACCTGGCTGGCGATGAGCACCGCCGACGCCGCGCAGGCCGACACCGCTGCCGATGCCGCCGACCCCGGCAAGGACACCGAGGCCGTGGGCGGCAGTGACACCACCGCCCCCACCGAGACGGCAGACGAGGCCCAGCAGGCCGGTGCGGACGCCTATACCAGCGCCGCGGCGGAGATCGCCACGCTGGACGCCGACGACCAGAGCATCCTCTACACGCCGCTGTTCACCTACGCGGCCAACCCCGACGCCAACAAAACCATTAGCTTCGGCAACTATCTGGCGGCGCTCTACGCCGAGATCGTCACAAATGACACGGCCACGGGGCTGCCGGAGGGGGCGTCCGTCGAGGCTTTCGCGGGCGGTGTGACCGAGCCGGAATACGGCGAGATCACCCGCGGGGATTTGATGGCCGCCCTGCCCGCGACAGCGCGCATTCAGCTGGTCAGCACCACCGCAGAAGCCGCCCGGGCGCTGGCCGACGGCGGCACGGTCAGCCGCGTCTACCAGAACAGTCTGACCGAGTACGTCCCCGAGGGGGATGTAGTCTACATCGTCACCGACACGGCGACTCTGGCCGGTCTGGGTGCGGAGTACACGGTCCTGCGCGATTACGGCGATGTCTTTTGGAGTGTTCGGATGAACATCAACGACCTGACCGCCAACTTTACCACAGAGTTTGTGCTGCCGGAGGCCCCGCAGTACGGGGTCGGGAGACGCGGCTAAAGGATTAACGGCTGCCTCCCGGGAGGTTGTTCTTTCTTTTGGCAGCAAAAGAAAGAACCAAAGAAAACTGCCGCTGTTTCGACGCAGCGGACCCGCGACTTAGGGGCTGCACGCCCCTAAGAACCCCAAAGAGGAGGTCGGAAGTCTCGGCGGCTAAACGGACGCAGTATTACTGTCCGTTCTTAACGCCGCCGAGCCTTCCTCCGTTTTGAAATTCGGGTGTTGCGGGGTTGCGAGCGTGGGGCCACAGTTGAGCGCAGCGAAACTGGGGAGCGAGCAATGTTTGCCCCTGCGGGGCAAACAACCGCACGAGCGGGTTTGCGCAGCAAACTGGCGGCGCTCGTTGTGCGCCGCCAAGCGCCCCCGAACCCCCGATGCTTTTAACGGCTGCTGTTCCCGCGATGGCCTCTGCTTTAAATCACTGCTCTGTAGGGGCGGCATATATGCCGCCCGCAACTGACCGCGGCCTCTCATCAACGGGCAGCCACCCGCCAACTTCACGGCAACTCTCGTTCCACCCGCAACATCCCCAAATAAAGGAGGTTCTCCCACATGAAGCTCACATTCTTAGGCGCTGACCGGGAAGTGACCGGCAGCTGCACACAGCTGGAGGCGGCGGGACACCGCTTTCTGATCGACTGCGGCATGGAGCAGGGCCGCGACGTGTATGAGAACGCCGACCTGCCCTGCGCGCCCGGCACCTATGAGGCACTGCTGCTGACCCATGCGCACATCGACCACTCGGGCCGCATCCCGTACCTGTACAAAAACGGCTACCGCGGCCCCATCTATACCACCGATGCGACCCGCGACCTCTGCGCCATCATGCTGGAGGATTCCGCCCACATTCAGGAGCAGGAGGCCGAGTGGAAAAACCGCAAGGCCATGCGCAGCGGTGCCGAGATGATCGAGCCGGACTACACCGTCGAGGACGCGCAGAACGTCATGAAGCAGTTTGTGCCCTGCCCCTATGAGACGTGGCAGACGCTGTTCGACGGGCCAACCGGCAAAATCGAGATGCGCTTTACCGATGTGGGGCACCTGCTGGGCAGCGCGTCCGTCTCGCTGCGCATTGCGGAGCCGGGCCGCACGCCGGAGATCATCGTTTTCTCGGGCGACATCGGCAACACCCATCAGCCGCTTATCAAGGACCCGTCCAACCCGGGCCACGCAGATTACCTTGTTATGGAATCCACCTACGGGGACCGCAGCCACGGCCCGAAACCGGATTATATCGGCGATTTGAGCGCCGTGCTGCAATCGACGTTCGACAAGGGCGGCAATGTCGTCATCCCCAGCTTTGCCGTGGGCCGCACGCAGGAGCTTTTGTATTTTATCCGCCAGATCAAGGCCGAGGGCCGTATCAAGGGCCACGAAAACTTCCCGGTCTTTGTGGACAGCCCGCTGGCGAGCAAATCCACCACGATCTTCCGGGAAAACTTTGCCGAGTGCTACGACGACGAAGCCCTCGCCCTGGTGCAGAGCGGCCAAAACCCCCTGCAGTTCCCGGGTCTGCACGTCAGCGAGACGAAAGAGGAATCCATGGCCATCAACGGTGACCCGACGCCCAAGGTCATCCTCTCCGCCGCCGGCATGTGCGACGCGGGCCGCATCCGCCACCACTTAAAATATAACCTCTGGCGGCCCGAGTGTACGGTGCTGTTCGTCGGCTACCAAAGCCCCGGCACCTTAGGCAACGCGCTGGTCAACGGCGCGCAGGAGGTCAAGCTCTTTGGCGAGCCGGTGCAGGTCAGGGCCCGCATTGCGCAGCTGGGCGGGCTTTCGGGTCACGCCGACAAGGACGGGCTGGAAGCCTGGCTCCGCGCCTTTGACGAAAAGCCGAAGTTCGTCTTTGTCAACCACGGCGAGGACGCCGTCGCCGAGCACTGGGCCAACCATCTGAAGGAGGAGGGCTACGAGGCCGACGCCCCCTACAACGGCTCGATCTGGATCGCCGCCGAGGGCCGCGTCGCCTGCGCCGAGGTCGGCAACACCCGGAAGATCATCAAGACGAAATCCGCCGAGACCGTACGCACCAGCGCGGCCTATGACCGGCTGGCCAACATGGGCCAGCGCCTGCTGGAGGTCATCCGCCACAACCGGGGCGGGGCCAACAAGGACCTTGCAAAATTTGCCAGCCAGATCGCTGCGCTGTGCGACAAATGGGATCGATAACATTGACAAAAGCAAAAGGAATATGGCGGACGCTGCCCGCACCCCTGCGCGGCGCGGCGACCCTGCTGGCAGTGCTGGCGCTGGCCGCGCTGTTGACCACGGTGCGGCACAATGCCAGCGCCTACCTGACCGGCGTGTGGGATACAGGCTCCCAGACGCTCGTCTATGGCCGCATCCACCAGATGGAGCAGGGGCAGTACGCCCCCGGCGGCTTTCTGGGCGTCTACACCGACGATTGGAGCGACGACACGAACCGCGCACTGTTCCGGGACGACACCCCCACCGACGCGGCGGCGTTCCACCCCTACACCCACCAGTCGGGCTTGCAGGGCTGGCTGTTCGGCGGGGTCAACCGTCTGCTGCGGCACTGGCTGCCCGACGGTCTGGCGCGGGAGACCGCCCTCTACTGGCTGAACAGCACGCTGTTCTACGCGGCGGAGCTGCTTGTGGCGCTGGCCGTGTGGGAAGAATTCGGCCCGCTGGCGGCAGCATTCGGGTTTGCGTCGGTGCTGCTGGCCCCCTGGCTGCAGCGCGGCATGAAGGACCTGTACTGGTGCCTCTGGACCTGGCTGCTGCCGCTGCTGGCGGCGCTTTGGCTCTGCCATTGCACCCGCGTGCGCGGCAAAACGCCCCGCGGGTGCTGGCCGCTGCTGGCCGCCGCCTGCATGGTGCGCTGCATGTGCGGGTTTGAATTTATCACAACATTTTTGATCCTGTGTGAGATCCCGCTCTGCTACGCTGCCGCCAAGGCGTATTTTGTGCGGCGCGACCCGCACGGCGCGCTCGTCTGGCTGGGCCGCACCGTCGGGGCGGGTGTCTCGGCGCTGGGCGGTGTGACTGCGGCGCTGGCGCTCTGGTTCGCACAGGAATGGCTCTGCTTCGGCAGCGCGGCGGACGCCTGGCAGAACATGACCCGTGCCGTCACGGACCGCGTCAGCCTGACGGACGGCGCGGTGCGGGACGTGAACGTGCCGCAGGTGCTCGCGCAGTATTTCCGTGAGAGTACGGAGCCGCTTTTGCAGCTCGGACCCGTCAGCGTCACGGCATGGCAGCTGCTGCTGTTTGCGCTGCTGGTCGGCACGGTGAGCGTTGTTGTCTGCCTGCGCCGCGGCACGGCGGCGCAGCTGGTGCCGCCGTGCATCGTCTGGGGGCTGGGGCTGGCGGCCCCGGCGTCCTGGATGGTGCTGTCCAAGGCGCACGCTGCGATCCATACCCACCTTGTACCGATGCTGTGGCACTTTGCGTTTGTGCCGATCAGCTGTATGCTGCTGCCGGTGCTGGCAAAACTCATGATCCCGGGGAGGAAAAAAGACCTTGTGGCATCCCATTAAACACTACAAAACGATCCGCCATCACAAAATGCTGGTGATGAAAAACTGCTTCCGCTGCGGGCTGTACTGGCAGGGCCTGACCCACGATTTAAGCAAGCTGGCCCCCGTGGAGTTCTGGGCCGGGGCCAAATACTGGCAGGGGACGTGCAGCCCCAACAACGCCCAGCGCCAGGCCGAGGGCTACAGCGCTGCCTGGCTGCACCATAAGGGCCGCAACAAGCACCATCTGGAATACTGGATCGACTACGCGCCGGACGGCGACCACGCCATGGCCGGTATGCGGATGCCCGCCCGCTACGTGGCCGAGATGGTCTGTGACCGCATTGCCGCCAGCAAGAACTATAAGGGCGACAAGTACACCGACGCCGCGGCGTGGGAGTACTATGACCGCAGCAGGGACCACTACATCCTGCACCCCGAGACCCGCAAGGAGCTGGAGACCTGCCTGCTGATTCTGCGCGACGAGGGCGAGGACGCCTGCTTCCGGTACATCCGCACCGAGCTGCTCGGCAAAAAAGCATAAGAAAAAGACCCCCGCAGCGTTAGGTGCGGGGGTCGGTGTTTTATGTAGGTTGAGTTCCGTCATTCCCGGCGGGAACATCTGCATCGGAGGTGTTCTCCGGGGGCGTGGGTGTCGGCTCCGCGGTCGGCTCGGGCGTGGGGGCGGCGGTCGGTTCAGGCGTGGGTGCCGGTGTCGGCTCTGCAGTCGGTTCGGGTGTGGGACTCGGCGTTGCAGTCGGCTCAGGTGTCGCGGTCACCTCAGGTTCCGGGGTAGCGGTGGCCTCGGCCTCACTGCTGGCCGGTGTCTCGGTCGCCTCGGGCTCGGGGGTGGCCGTCGCCGTGGCGGTGCTGGAGGAGCTGACCACCGGCACCGTGTAGACCACGGCGTCCTTGTCGCCGGTGTGCTTCGGGATCGTCGTCAGCGCGGGGCGGTCATCCTCGGTAATGTAGCTGTGGGTGCGGATGTAGTTGAACAGCGCGTCCATCGCCGTGCGGGTCAGATGAATGCCGTCGCTCGTCTCTACATAGCCGCTCTTGGCGTAGCCGGTGACGGAATCCTTCAGCACCTCGGCGCTGTTCAGGAACTTCCAGCCCTTCTCCTGGCACATTTCGACGAGCGCTTTGTTGTACTCGTCCACCTGGGTCTGGGTTAGGCTCTGGTTGGAGTGCTGCTGCCCGATGGGCGGGATGGCGTTGACGATGATGTCCACGCTGGGGTAGGCGGTGACGATGGCCTCGATGCCGGTCTGGTAGTTTTTGACGAAGTCCGCGGCCTTATAGCCGGGGTTCAGGTCATTCGTGCCGAAGGTCAGGATGACCCGGCGCGGCTGCAATTTCGCCACGGCCTGGGGCATTGTGATGTAGCCGGACGAAGTGCTTACCTGCACGCAGGCAAAGGTCGCCAGGCTCTTGGCGGTCATGCCCACCGAGCCGATGGCGTTGTCGTAGCTGCAATAGTCGAACATACGGTACATGCGGGCCGTGTTGCTGTCGCCCAGAAACAGCGTCTCGTCCACATAGCTGTCGCCCGCGTCGGAGGTCTGCTCAAGGATCGTCGAGGTGTAGGCCTGGGTATCAATGGTGTTTTCCTCTTTATTATAGCCGCTCTCGACGACCATGGACGCGCTGTCCACGGTGGACACGCTCTGGGCGTCCGCGCCGCCGAGGTCGATGCCGCCGATGAGCACCAGCGAGATGCCGACGCTGACCAGCAGCATGACGCTGCACAGAGCCAGCACCAGATACATCTTGCTGCGCATATCCAGCGCTTTTTTCTTTTGTGATTTGGTTTTGCCTGCCATGAAAGGCTCCTTTCGCGTGGGAGCATGGAGTGTTTACACAATATATAAGTTCATTTTACACCATTTTCCACCGGAACGCCAGTCTTTTCGCAATTTTTACATAATTTGCCGCAAAACAAAAACCCCGCCGAAGCGGGGGTAAACAGAAATGAGGATAGCTGTGTTAAAAGGCTTCCCCCTCATCCGGCCCTGCGGGGCCACCTTCCCCCCAAGGGGAAGGCTTTGGGAGAATCACTCCTTCGGCAGCAGATGTGCCTTCTCCAGGGCGGGGCGCAGGGCGATGTACAGGACAACGGCGCAGACGGTGGAGAGCAGGGAGTTGACCAGCGTCACACCGCTGGCGATCTTGGTCACGACGGAGACGAACTCCGCGGGCTGGCCAAAGATGTACAGATTGCGGAAGTAGCCGATGAACGGGTCGGTGAACACGTTGACCAGCAGGCCGCTGAAGGCCGACGCCGTGACGGCGGCCACGTACTTGAGCTTGCTGCCGGTGGGGAAGGTCCTGAGGTGGATGACCTTGTGGGACACCGCGCCGCAGACCAGACCGATGATGAATTTCAGAATAAAGGTCGTGATGGCGTAGCCCGGGTCACCGGCGACAACGTCGGCCAGCGCCAGGCCGATGGCACCGGCCAGACCGCCGGACACACCGTCCAGCAGCATGGCGGTCAGCGCCGTGAAGGTGTTGCCCAGATGGAAGCTGGACCCCGTGCCAAAGACGTTCGGGATGCGGAAGAACTCATACGCGACAAAGCTCATCGCGGCCATGATGCCGATGATGCTGATTTTCTGCACGGTGAATTTCGTTTTGGTCAGCGCTGCGATCAGCAGTGCCAGGGCTGCTACAACGAACAGCAGCAGCCACATCGTTGCGGTAGACATAGTTTCGTACACCTCTATTGACATTTTCCTTCCGGGAAGGTATGTTTTTATTATACTGATTTCTGGCTCTGAATAAATGCTCAGTTTTTAAATTTTTTATGGGGCCAGTGTGGAGGACTGCCATGATAGAGTTGGATGCCGACCAAAAAACGCCGCTGTATGAGCAGCTGTACGCCGCCCTGGCGGATGAGATCCGCACCGGCCAGCGCGCACCCGGAACGCCGCTGCCGGGCCGCCGCACGATGGCTGCGCAGCAGGGCGTCAGCGTCAACACGGTGGACGCCGCCTACCAGATGCTGGCCGCCGAGGGTCTGGCCGAGCCGCGCCCCCGCAGCGGCTTTTATGTGCAAAAGACTTACGGCATGCTGCACAGCCGCGCCCGCCGCGCACCCGCCGCCCCTGCACCGCAGCCGCCCGCCGCGCCGCAGCCGGTCTACGACCTGTCCACCGGCAGCGTGGACACGGCGCTGTTCCCGGCGCGCAGCTGGGGACGCATCCAGAAGGAGCTGCTCTACCAGCGGCCCGAGCTTTTACAGCGCGGCGAAATGCAGGGCGACGCCCCGCTGCGCACACAGATCGCGGAATATTTGTCGGTGTACCGCGGTGTGGAATGCACGCCGGAGCAGATCGTCGTCGGCGCGGGCATTGAGTATCTGCTCGGGTGCCTGGCGCACCTGTTCAGCGACGGCATGGCGGCCATCGAGAACCCCGGCTACTTCCGCACGCGGACGGTCCTGCAGAACAGCGGCATTCCCTGCACGCTGGTGGACATTGACCGCGAGGGCCTGCCCGCCGACGCGCTGGAAAAAAGCGGCGCGAACCTCTGCTATCTGACGCCCAGTCATCACTTTCCGACGGGTGTTACGATGCCCGCGACCCGCCGTGCCCAGCTGCTGGCCTGGGCAGCGGCCCGGCCCGGGCGGTACATTTTGGAGGACGACTACGACTCGGAGTTTCGCTTTGATACGCGCCCTCTGCCCAGTTTGCAGGGCATGGCGGGCCCGGATGGCCCGGTGGTCTACCTGACGACGTTTTCAAAAAGTCTGGCCCCGGGCATCCGCATTGCCTGCATGGTGCTGCCGCAAAGCCTGCTGGCGCGCTATCGCCGGGATTTTGCGACCTATGCCAACACGGTCAGCCGCTTTGAGCAGCAGACGCTTTGCGAGTTCATGGCGGGCGGGTATTTCACGCGGCATCTTGCCCGGATGCGCCTTGCCTACAAGCGCCGCATGGAGGCGTTTGCGGCAGCACTGCGCGCGGCGCTGCCGGGCGTGGAGCTGGACGGCGTACACAGCGGGCTGCATTTTCTGCTGACGCTGCCGGGGGCCGGCGGCGAGCGTGCCATGGTCGCCGCTGCGGCACAGCAGGGCGTGCGGCTGCGCGGCCTGAGTGAGTATTATCTCGCCCGGCCCGAGCTCTGCCGGGCGGATACCGTGGTAGCGGGGTACTCGGCCCTGAAGGAGGACGATGTGGAGAAGGTGGCGCAGGCGCTGGCAAGGGCGTGGCTATCGTGAATGCCCTGTAGGGGCCGGGCATGCCCGGCCCGCAGCCTTGCCGTTGCCGCCCGTTTATCTTTCGCATCGTAGGGAGCGGTCTTGACCGCTCCGCGGGGCGTCGGGGACGCCGCCCCCTACAGCGGCGATCCGTAAACCTTCCGCCGCCGTACACGCCTGCGGGCGGATATGGAATCCGCCCCTACGCACAAACAAAGCCACCCTGTAGGGGCCGGGCATGCCCGGCCCGCAGCCTTGCCATTGCCGCCCGTTTATCTTTTGCATTGTAGGGAGCGGTCTTGACCGCTCCGCGGGGCGTCGGGGACGCCGCCCCCCTACAGCGGCGATCCGTAAACCTTCCGCCGCCGCCAACCCTGCACACAAACAAAAGCCGCTGCCCATGTGTAACCACAGGCAGCGGCTTTCTATTTTTCAATCAAGGCTTATTCATACAGCGGGAACTTCTTCGTCAGCTCCTCGACCTTCCTGGCGACCTCGTCCTTCTTGTTCGCAAAGTCAAACACGCAGTCTGCAATGCAGTCGGCAATCACCTTCATCTCGTCGGGACCCATGCCGCGGGTCGTGACGGCGGGGGTGCCGATGCGCACGCCGCTCGTCACAAACGGGCTGCGCTTCTCGCCGGGGACGGTGTTCTTGTTCGCGGTGATGTGCACCTCGTCCAGATTGTGCTCCAGCTCCTTGCCGGTGCAGTCCTCGTCGGTCAGGTCGATCAGCAGCAGGTGGTTGTCCGTGCCGCCGGAGACCAGCTTCACGCCGCGGGCGGTCAGCTCGGCTTCAAGCGCCTTCGCGTTTTCAACGATTTTGCGGGCATACTCCTTGAACTCCGGCTTCAGCGCCTCGCCAAAGCAGACGGCCTTCGCGGCGATGACGTGCTCCAGCGGGCCGCCCTGCGTGCCGGGGAAGATGGCGGAGTTGATGCGCTTGATGATATACTCGTTGTTCGTCAAAATCAGGCCGCCGCGGGGGCCGCGCAGCGTCTTGTGGGTCGTGGTGGTGACCACATCGGCGTAGGGCACGGGGCTCTGGTGCTGGCCGCCTGCGACAAGACCCGCAATGTGCGCCATATCGACCATCAGCATCGCGCCGTAGCCGTGGGCGATCTCGGCCAGCTTCTCAAAGTCGATGGCGCGGGGATAGGCCGATGCACCGGCGACCAGCAGCTTGGGGCGGACCTTCGCGACCTGCTTGGCCAGTGCAGCGTAGTCGATGCGGCCATCCTCGGCGGAGACGCCGTAGGAGACAAAGTTGTAGTTCTTGCCGCTCATGTTCACGGGGGAGCCGTGGGTCAGGTGGCCGCCCTGGGACAGGTCCATGCCCATGACGGTGTCGCCGACGTTCAGCAGCGCAAAGTAGACGGCCAGGTTGGCCTGTGCGCCGGAGTGCGGCTGGACGTTGGCATACTTCGCACCGAACAGCTTGCAGGCGCGGTCAATGGCGATCTGCTCGACCTGATCGACGTACTGGCAGCCGCCGTAATAACGGTGGCCGGGGTACCCTTCCGCGTACTTGTTCGTCAGCACGCTGCCCATGGCCGCCATGACGGCGGGGGAAACGATGTTCTCGCTGGCAATCAGCTCAATGTTCTGCCGCTGGCGGCCCAGCTCACGCTGCATAGCCGCGCCCAGCTCGGGGTCGTAGCTCTCCACAAAGCCGATGGTGTCGATGATGTCCTTGTACATACTGCTTTCCCTCCTAATGTATATGCTGTCCACGGCGGGAAACGGCTGCGGGCGGATTCTTTATGCGCCCGTTGTTCCCGCCGCCGAGCATCTCCCTTACAGCGTCCCCTTGGTGGACAAAACGCCGTCAATCCGCGCATCTCTGCGCGTCGCGGCGTCCAGCGCCTTGGCAAACGCCTTGAACATGGCCTCCAGCTTATGGTGGTCATTCTCCCCGTAGAGCACCTTCAGATGCAGATTCATCATGGCGCTGTACGATACGGCGTAGAAAAACTCCCGCGCCATCTGGGTGTCCATGCCGCCGCAGCTCTGGCCTGCAAAGCTGGCGTCGTACACAAAGTAGGGCCGCCCGCCCAGATCGACGGCGCAGAGTGCCAGCGTCTCATCCATCGGCAGCATGCAGCTGCCGTACCGCACCAGCCCGGCCTTGTCGCCCAGCGCTTCTTTTATGGCCGTGCCCAGCGCAATGCCGATGTCCTCAATTGTGTGGTGGCAGTCTACGTCCAGGTCACCGCGGCAGGTGACGCTTACATCAAACAGGCCGTGGCGGGCGAAGCCGTCCAGCATGTGGTCAAAAAAGCCGATGCCCGTGTGCAGGTCGGCCCTGCCGGTGCCGTCCAGGTCAATCGTCAGCGTGATCTGTGTCTCCCGCGTATTGCGGGTGACCGTTGCGGTGCGTGCCATAGAAATCCCCCTCTTTAGTGCTTTAAACTAACTATAGCACGTTGGGGCGTGTGCGTCAACATTTTCTTAGCTTTCCCCCAAGGGTGGGGAAGCCCCGCAGGTTTATAAAATTCGCCCCAATTTATTTACGAAATCGCAACACTTTTCCCGGCGGCAGGCGCTACAATAGAATTATGATTCAAAAGTGTCTTTTTTGAAAGGACAAGCACCACCATGGCAAAAATAATCGGAATTGACCTGGGGACTACCAACAGCTGTGTGGCGGTGGTCGAGGGCGGCAAGCCCGTCGTCATCCCCAACGCCGAGGGGCAGCGCACGACGCCCTCTGTCGTCGCGTTCACCAAGGTGGGAGAACGGCTGGTGGGCGAGCCCGCCAAGCGCCAGGCCGTGACGAACGCCCCCCGCACCGTGTCCAGCGTCAAGCGGCTGATGGGCAGCGAGACCCGCGTGCCCATCGACGGAAAATGCTACACGCCGCAGGAGCTGAGCGCCCTCATCCTGCAAAAACTGAAGGCCGATGCCGAGGCGTATCTCGGTGAGCCTGTCACCGAGGCGGTCATCACCGTGCCCGCCTACTTTAACGATGCCCAGCGCCAGGCCACGAAGGACGCCGGGCGCATTGCCGGGCTGGACGTGCGCCGCATCATCAACGAGCCGACAGCCGCGGCGCTGGCCTACGGGCTGGACAATGGCCGCACCCAGACCGTCATGGTCTACGACCTCGGCGGCGGCACATTTGACGTGTCGCTCATCCGCATCGGCGACGGCATCGTGCAGGTGCTCTCGACCTGCGGCGATAACTTTCTGGGCGGCGACGACTTTGACGAGCGCATCGTCAACTGGCTGGCAGACCGGTGCAGGGCCGAACACGGCGTGGACCTGACGAATGACCGCGTGGCGATGCAGCGCCTGCGCGAGGAGGCCGAAAAGGCGAAAAAAGAGCTTTCCAGCGCGAAGCAGACCGACATCAATCTGCCGTTCCTCACGATGGCGGCAGACGGTGCGCTGCACCTGCAAACTACGCTGACACGCGCTAAATTTGAGGAGCTCTGCGCCGATTTGATCGAGCGCACCGCCTTGCCCGTGCGCAACGCCCTGAGCGACGCACGCCTTTCGGCCAGCGACCTGGATCAGGTTTTGCTGGTCGGCGGCTCGACCCGCATCCCGGCGGTGCAGGCCAAGGTCGTGCGGATGACCGGTCTGGAGCCGTCCAAATCGCTGAACCCCGACGAGTGCGTTGCACTGGGCGCAGCGGTGCAGGCCGGACGTCTGGGCGGCGAGATGCTCTCCGGCCCCGGCGAGGATCTGCTGCTGATGGACGTGACCCCGCTGACCCTTTCCATCGAGACCGTCGGCGGCGTGGCAACGCATTTGATCGAGCGCAACTCCACGATCCCGACGCGGTTCAGCAAGGTGTTCACCACCGCCGCGCCGTTCCAGAAAACGGTGCAAATTAAAGTGCTGCAGGGCGAGCGCGAGTTTGCCAGGGACAATAAGCTGCTGGGCACCTTCACGCTGCGCGGCATCAAGCGCGCCTGGGCGGGCGTGCCGAAGATCGAGGTCACGTTTGACATCGACGCCAACGGCATTGTCAAGGTCAAGGCGCGTGACATGGACACCGGCAAGCAGCAGAGCATCACGATCTCGGGCACATCGAACCTGACCGAGGATGAGATCAAACGCGCCAAGGAGAACGCCGCCGCCTTTGCCGGGCAGGACAAGGAGCGCAAGGCCGCGCTGGAGGCGCTGAACGCCGGCGAGGCCGCGCTTTACCGCGTGAACACCGCGCTGGGCAGCAAGGCCGGCAAGGCGCTGGACCGCGAGACCCGTACTAAAATCAAAGAAGCAGAAAGAACGCTGGAGCGCGTTCTGAAGCACAAAAAGGCCGACAAGCTGACCCCCGTGGACGTGAACGCCATCAACACCGCACGGGAGGCGCTTTCCGCTGTGGCCGCCCCGCTGGTGGCCCGGTGGGAGAGCGAGAAGGCGTAAAACGAGGCGGCAGCCGCAGGGTCCCCGGGGCGGTGCAAGCATCCGCCCGTGCCCGTTTGCGGTACTATTGAACAATGCCTTTTCCCCGCTTGCGCGGGGAATTTTTTTGTGCTATACTACCCAACATAGCACTTTAATGGATTAAAGAGGAAAAGAAAAGTGAAAACGATTCGTTACGCCTTTGTGCGGTCTCTGCCCATCATGGCGGGGTATATCGTGCTGGGGCTGGGCTTTGGTGTGCTCTTACAAAGCAAGGGCTACGGCGCGGGGTGGGCGCTGGTCATGAGCGGGCTGATCTACGCGGGCAGTATGCAGTATGTCGCAATTGACCTGCTGGCGGGCGGCGCGTCGCTGATCTCGGCGGCGATCATGACACTGATGGTCAACGCGCGGCATCTGTTTTACGGAATTTCGATGCTGGAACGCTATAAAGACACCGGCGCGGCCAAGCCGTACCTGATTTTTGCGCTGACCGATGAGACCTATTCCGTCGTGTGCAGCGGCGGCGTGCCCGAGGGCGTGGACCGGAAAAAATACTATTTCTGGGTGTCGCTGATGAACCAGCTTTACTGGATCGCGGGCGGCGTGGCGGGCGCACTGCTGGGCAGTGTGCTGCCGTTTGACACGACAGGCATCGACTTTTCGATGACCGCGCTGTTCCTCGTCGTTATGACCGAGCAGTGGAAGGCCAGCCGCGACCATACCCCCGCGCTGGTGGGGCTGGGTGTGTCGCTGGTCTGTCTGCTGATTTTCGGCAGCAGCGATTTCCTGATCCCGTCCATGGTGGGCATCACGGCAGCCTTGACGGTGCTGCGCGGTTTTATGCAGAAAAAGGAGGCCGACCATGCCGTTTGATGTACACGGTGCGCTGCTTGTGGCCGTTGTGGCGGGCGTGACAGCGCTGATCCGGTTCCTGCCGTTTGTGGTGTTCGGCGGTGGGCGGCCCACGCCGAAATTTGTGGTGTATCTGGCCGGGGTGCTGCCCTGCGCCATCATGGCGATGCTCGTCGTCTACTGCCTGCGCGGCGTGGACCTGCTCGGCCCCGCCCACGGCCTGCCGGAGCTGCTTGCCGGGGCCGCCGTGGTGGGGCTGCACCTGTGGAAGAAGAACACGCTGCTCAGCATCGCCGTGGGCACCGCCCTGTATATGGTGCTGGTGCAGGCGGTGTTTGTGTAATCAGAAAAAATGCGCGTCCCCAAAACCTCTTGGCCCCCTCTGCGAGGGGGCTCCGCCCGCAGGCGGTGGGGGAGAGAACCTAGCGGCAATCCGAAACATTTCGGGCTGTGGCAAGGTTCTCTCCCTCCGGCCCTACGGGCCACCGCTCCCCCTCTGGCGCAAGCGCCACCTCCCCCGTATCGGGGGAGTCTGTCTCGCAGAGGGAGGCAAGAAAAAAGGCCGGAGCCCTTACGCTCCGGCTTTTTGGGTATGCCTGTTTTTGACCTCATGTGCCCACGCGATGAATTTTGTGCGGTTGAAGAACAGAATCCCCACAAAGCTGAACAGCACAATGCCGGTCAGCACGGTGAACAGCCAGTTGCCCTCCAGCATAAAGCTGCCTGCCGCGCAGGTCAGCAGGGTGGGGAAGGGCAGACTGATGAAGATGGCCGCTAAAAACTGCTTCGGGCGCATCCCCGCGTTGGCGGCGGCATAGGGAATGATGCCGTTGGGCAGCCCCGGCGTGATGAACGCCAGAATTGTGTAAAACCAGGGGTCCTTGCTGCTGCGCACGCTGTCCAGCAGCTTCGCAGCCTTGGGGGTGTCGGCGACAAGGCGGCGGATGACCGGCACGAGCCGCCGTGCAATGAGGTAGACGCTCATGTTGGCGACGGCGGAGGCCGAGAAGCTCGTCAGAAAGCCCATCCACGGGCCGTAGGCCAGCCCTGCCGCCAGCTGCACCGGCATGGCCGGAATGACGAGCGACAGCACCTGCACGACGGCTAGGAACCACAGCGTCAGAAAGCTGCGCAGCCGCCCCTGGCTGGCCAGGTATTCGCTCAGCGCCTGCTCATCCCCGGCAGAAAACGCGGACCAGAGCCCGGGCAGCAGCAGGCGGAACGTCTCCACGATGAGCAGCACCGTGAACAGCACCACCGCCGCCACGACCAGCATCGCCAGCCGCTTTTCTCTTTTATTGGCATGTTCGGACATGAAATAGTATCTCCTTGTGGTTAAAAAACAGAGAATACTATACCAAAAACAGCGGAGAAAAGCAAGAAAATTTTGGGGCCCCTTCGCTGGTCATGTGTAGGGGAGGGATTCATCACTCCCGTGAACGCTGCGGCAGCCGTGAACGACCCGGGAGAGTCAAGACCCTCCCCTACAAACCGACACTCACGGCTGCTTTGTAGGGAGCGGTCTTGACCGCTCCGGGGCGATTACGGCGGACGGGTGTTTGTGGGTAGGCCCCGGGCCGGGCATGCCCGGCCCCTACTGTGCGCCATTACCAACAAAAAATCCCGGTGCATACTTGCACCGGGAAAATACCGATCTTATCGCTTCTCCAGCGGAACGTACTCCTGCGGCTTGCCGAGGTACTTGTAGGCGGGGCGGATGATGCGGTTCGCGAACTCGACCTCCTCGACGCGGTGGGCACACCAGCCGGGCACACGGGCAATCGCAAACAGCGGGGTGTACAGGTCCTCGCTGATGCCGAGCATACGGTAGATCAGGCCGCTGAACAGGTCCACGTTGGCGCAGACCTTCTTCGGGCCGTGCTTTTCCTCGGCAAAGACCTGCGGGGCCAGGCGCTCAATGCTGCACAGCAGCTCGTACTCTTCGTCGTAGCCCTTTTTGTAGGCCAGGCTCTTGGCGTGGGTTTTCAAAATCTGCGCACGGGGGTCGCTCATCGTGTAGACGGCGTGGCCCATGCCGTAGATCAGGCCGCTGCCGTCGCCGCGCTCCTTGCGGATGATCTTGCGCAGGAACTCGCGGACCTCGTCGTCGTTGGACGGGTCCTCAACATTTTCCAGAATGTAATCCAGCTGGTGCATGACCTTCAGGTTCGCGCCGCCGTGCTTGGGGCCTTTCAGCGCGCCGATGGCCGAGCTGATGGCCGCATAGGTGTCCGTGCCGGAGCTGGACAGCACGCGGCAGGTGAAGGTCGAGCAGTTGCCGCCGCCGTGGTCCGCGTGGACGAGCAGGCAGAGGTCGAGCAGACGCGCTTCCTCGTGGGTGAACTTCTGGTCGGCGCGGTAGGTGCTCAAAATATGCTCCGCCGTGCTCTGGCCCTCGGTGGGCAGGTGGAAGTACATGCTGGACCGGTCATAGACGCGGCGCTTGATCTGGTAGGCGTTGACCATCATCGTGGGCAGCTCGGCGATCAGGTTGATGCTCTGGCGCAGGATGTTGGGCAGACTGTTGTCCTCGGCGTGCTCATCGTAGCTGTACATGGCCAGCACGCTTCGTGCCATCTTGTTCATCAGGTTCGGCGACGGCGAATTTAAGATCATGTCGTCGGCAAAGCCCTGGGGCAGCTCGCGGTGGTGCTCCAGCAGCTTGCGGAACTTGGCGTACTGCTCCTGCGTGGGCAGGGAGCCGAACAGCAGCAGCCAGATGACCTCCTCAAACATGAAGCGGTCATGGGCGTCGGCCTCGGCGGCCAGCGTGTCAATGTCGATGCCGCGGTAGACCAGGCGGCCCGGAATGGGCACGATGGTGCCGTCCTCCTTCTTGTCATAGCCGATAACGTTGGAAACGTTCGTGATGCCGGCCAGCACGCCGGTGCCGTCCAGATTGCGCAGGCCGCGCTTGACGCCCATCTGATCCGCCAGATGCGGGTCAAGGGTGGCGTTGTGTTCCAGATATTCGTGGCAGAGCAGCTCAAGCTCATCCGGCTCCAGGGCCGGGACGTCCGGGTAATACATCATGCGTACCCCTCTCTTTGACCAATTTTATATACTTTGCATACTTATACAGGCGCATATCACTGCTGGCTTCCCTTACCAATATGCCTGATAGATTGATTTTATAGCATTTCCGCAAATTCGTCAAGAAAAACTTAAAATTTTTCTAAATTTTTCAGAAAAATGCTTTAAAAAATTAAGCTAGCGGCCCAAAATGTGCCTATTGTGTAAAAATGCGGATTGACAACCGGCCCTAAACCGGGTAGTATGTTAGGTATACCGCAGAAAATGCAGAGTAAGACAGGGAAAGGGGAAAAGTACTATTTATGAAAGCAGTTCTGATTCCGGGCGACGGCATTGGCCGTGAAATTGCCGAGAGCGTCCGCGAGGTATCCGCCGCACTGAACACCGGCATTGAATGGCAGGAGTTTGCTGCCGGTGCCGAGTACGCCGCCGAGAGCGGCGAGCTGATCGCCCCCGGCACGCTGGATGCGATTGAAGCGTGCGGCTGGGCACTCAAGGGCCCCACCGCCACCCCCATCGGCAAGGGCTTCCGCAGCATCAATGTGCAGCTGCGCCAGCGCTTTTCCACCTATGCAAACCTGCGCCCGGTGCACACGCTGCCGGGCGTACCGACCCGCTTTGACAATGTGGACCTTGTCATCGTGCGCGAGAACACCGAGGATCTCTACAAGGGCATCGAGTATATGCTGAACGACGAGATCGCCAACGGCGTCAAGCTCATCACCCGCCCCGCGTGCGAGAAGATCTGCCGCTTTGCATTTGACTATGCCCGCAAAAACGGGCGCAAAAAGGTCACGGCAGTCCACAAGGCCAACATCATGAAGCTGACCGACGGCCTGTTCCTGCGCACCTTCCGCGAGGTCGCCGCGGAGTACCCCGAGATCGCCGCGGACGACTGCATCATCGACGCTTTGTGCATGAAGCTGGTGCAGAAGCCCGAGCAGTTCGACGTGCTCGTCGCGCCGAACCTCTACGGCGATATTATCAGTGACCTGTGCGCCGGTCTCGTCGGCGGCCTGGGCTTTGCGCCCAGCGCCAACATCGGCGACAGCACCCGCATCTATGAGGCTGTCCACGGCTCTGCCCCCGACATTGCCGGGCAGGACAAGGCCAACCCCAGCGCCATCCTGATGGCCTTTGCCATGATGCTGAACGACCTTGGCGAGACCGACAAGGCCGCCAAGCTCAATGCCGCCATCCTGGCCCAGGTCGAGGAGGGCAAGGTCGTCACTGCCGACATCGGCGGCACCGCGGGAACGAAGGAGTTTACCCGGGCAATCATTAGCCGACTGGCAGAGTGAGCGGTGCTCAAATAATAAAGAATAAATAAAAAATAATAAATGCGGTGGATCGCGTCGCTGGCGCTCCGCTCAAAAAATGTGCATCGTAGGGGCGCATTCTATATGCGCCCGCAAGGCGGCTGCCTGTGTCCGGGCGGATATGGAATCCGCCCCTACGTTTTTGTTTTCGACCAACGGGAGAAAACTCCACAATCTTTATTATTTATTATTTTTTATTTCTTATTTGCAAAAACGGAGGTTTTCCCATGAAGCTGCACGACACCGGCGTATACCTTGTAAACGGCGTGCCTCAGACTTCCGCCCCGGCGGGCGTCACCGAGGCAGACGCCAAAAAAGGCACCATCGCCTACGGCATTTTGAAGGCCCATAATACCGGTGACTCCATGCAGGACCTGCGCATGAAGTTCGACTCGATGACCAGCCACGACATCACCTATGTCGGCATCATCCAGACGGCCCGCGCGTCCGGCATGACGGAGTTCCCGCTGCCCTACGTCATGACGAACTGCCACAACAGCCTCTGCGCTGTCGGCGGCACCATCAACGAGGACGACCACCAGTTTGCCCTGTCCGCCGCCCACAAATACGGCGGCATCTATGTTCCGCCGAACATGGCCGTCATCCACAGCTACAACCGCGAGATGATGTCCGGCTGCGGGCGGATGATCCTGGGCTCTGACTCCCACACCCGCTACGGCGCCCTCGGCACGATGGCCGTCGGCGAGGGCGGCGGCGAGCTGGCCAAGCAGCTCGTGGGCCGCACCTACGATATGAGCTATCCCGGGGTCGTTGCCATCTACCTGACCGGCAAGCCCGCTCCGGGCGTCGGCCCGCACGACGTCGCGCTGGCGCTGGTTGCCGCGACCTACGCCAACGGCTATGTGAAGAACAAGGTCATGGAGTTCGTCGGCCCCGGCGTGGCAAACCTGAGTGCCGACTACCGCAACGGCATCGACGTCATGACCACCGAGACGACCTGCTGGTCCTCCATCTGGCAGACCGACGATACCACGAAGGAATATTTTGTGCAGCATGGCCGCCCCGAGGCTTATAAGGAATTGAAGCCCGCCGACGTGGCCTACTACGACGGCTGCATTGAGCTGGACCTCTCCACCGTCGAGTGCATGATCGCGCTGCCGATGCACCCCAGCTACGCCTACCCGATCCGCGAGCTGAAGGCCAACGCCAAAGAGATCCTGCAGGCGGCGCAGGACCAGGCCAACAGGCAGTTGGGCGGCAAGGTCGAGATGGACCTCGTCGGCAAGATCTGCGACGATGGCCGCATCTACGTTGACCAGGGCGTTGTGGCCGGCTGCTCCGGCGGCACGTATGAAAATATCTGCGCCGTGGCGGACATCATCAAAGGCAAGAGCTGCGGCAACGGTGAGTTCAAGTTCAGCGTCTACCCCGACAGCATGCCGACCTATCTGGAGCTGGTCAAAAACGGCGCTGTGGCGGACATTGTCTCCGCCGGCGGCATCTTCCGTGAGTGCTTCTGCGGCCCCTGCTTCGGCGCAGGCGACACCCCGGCCAACGGCGAGTTCTCCATCCGCCACACGACCCGCAACTTCCCGAACCGCGAGGGCTCCAAGCCCGGCGAGGGCCAGATCAGCGCCGTCGCCCTGATGGACGCCCGCTCCATTGCAGCCACCGCGGCCAACGGCGGCTACCTGACCGCCGCCAGCGAGCTGACCGACGTGGAGTACACCGTGCCCGACTACCACTTTGAGCAGGGTGTCTACGACAAGCGCGTCTACAACGGCTGGGGTCATCCGGAGCCGGACTACGCGCTGAAATTCGGCCCGAACATCAAGGACTGGCCCGAGCAGCCCGCTCTGACCGACGACCTGCTGGTCAAAATTGTCAGCTACATCACCGACCCCGTCACGACGACGGACGAGTTGATCCCGTCGGGCGAGACGTCGTCCTTCCGCTCCAACCCGCTGCGGCTGGCGGAGTTCACCCTCTCCCGCAAGGACCCGGCCTACGTGCCGAACGCCAAGGCCGTGAAGGCGCTGGACGAACAGCGCAAGGCAGGCGAGCTGCCCGCCGAGGTTGCGCGTGTCTACGACGATTTGAAGAAGCTGGGCTACGCGCCCGATGCGGCCAACACCAACATTGGCTCGGCCATTTTTGCCAACAAGCCCGGCGACGGCTCCGCCCGTGAGCAGGCCGCCAGCTGCCAGCGCGTGCTGGGCGGCGCGGCCAACTTTGCCTGCGAGTATGCCACAAAGCGCTACCGCTCCAACTGCATCAACTGGGGCATGCTGCCGTTCCTGGTGGAGAACCCCGGCGCGCTGGACAACGGCGATTACGTCTACCTGCCCGGCGTCCGCAAGGCTCTGCTGGAGGCCGCGGACGAGCTGGACGCCGTGGCCGTCAAGCCGGACGGCGGTCTGGTGAAGTTCACCGTCAAGCTCGGCGCGATGACCGACGCCGAGCGCCGGATCCTGGCGGACGGCTGCCTGATCAATTATTACAAGAATAACTAAAGAAAAGCGGCCTTGTAGGGGCCGCACATGTGCGGCCCGCGGCTTTCCGCAAGCACTCGTCTGCCTTATACGGCAGGGCCGGGCATGCCCGGCCCCTACAGACTCGATAAATTAAAAAAGCTGCCCGCAGGGGAAGGTTCTCCTGCGGGCAGCTTTGCTTGCATACCGTCGAAATTTCTGCTATAATACAAAAGCCGCCTGTTTCACAACAGACGGCAAGGCGCTGCACACAACGGCAGGCGGTTGGCCACACTTCCGTAAAGGAGGTGAGACCATGCGTTTTACATTTACGTTCTATATCGGTCGCAAGACCTTTACTTTGAGCTTAGTTGTAAAAAGCAATAACCGCCACCCTGGCCGGTGACGGTTATTAGTTTGAGCTTTTAACTTTCACCTGAAAGGGCCAACCGCTTGTCACAGCGCCTTTTCTATAGTTATTATACCCCACTGCCGCGGCCATGTCAAGCGTGCCTTGCACCCCGCGGCATTTCGTGCTACAATAGACGTACCATTAAAAAACAAAGGACGAAAAACAATGAGTGCGATTTTAGCAGTATGCGGTGATGCCTTCTGCGCCATGGTCAGCGATGGCCGCTATGTCGAGGAACCCATCACCGGTGAAAAGCCCCATATCCTCAAAAACGACCTGCCCAAGGTCCGCAAGATCAACCGCAACGTCGTGGTCGGTTTTGCGGGCGACACGCTGGCCGCCGTGCAGATCATCAACGCGGTGGACGAGTACCAGACCCAGTACCTGACACTGGAGAAGGTCGTCAAGATCCTGCGCGAGAAGGCCGCCACGGTCTCGGTGCAGCCGGTGGGCGTACGGCTCATCGTGGGTGGGCGCAACCGCAAGGGTGTGTTCACCATGACGATGATGGGCAGCGTTGACGGCTACGAGCCGCAGACCCAGGCCGCCCGCAAGGGTGCCTACCTCATCGAGGGTGCCTGCTCCCACACCGACGTGGCCCCCTGGCTCGAGGAGGAGGTCAAGCCGCAGGCCGCCAACTGGCACAGCCTGGACGATGTGGCCCATACGCTGGACGGCTGCATTGCCAAGATGGCCAAGCTCGACAAGAGTATCAACACCACGTATTTCCGTCAGCTTGTAATGTGAATTTGACGATAAAAGGAGAAAAACTATTATGAAAATCGCTCTGATCAATGAGAACAGCCAGGCCGCCAAGAACGCCCTGATCGAGGCCACCCTGCGCAAGGTCGTCGAGCCGATGGGCCACGAGGTCGTCAACTACGGTATGTATGCCGCCGACGATGCCGCCCAGCTGACCTACGTTCAGAACGGCATCCTGGCCGCTGTGCTGCTGAACTCCGGCGCTGCGGACTACGTCATCACCGGCTGCGGCACCGGTGAGGGCGCTATGCTGGCCCTGAACAGCTTCCCCGGCGTCATCTGCGGCCACGTCGAGGACCCCGTTGACGCTTACACCTTTGCCCACGTCAACGACGGCAACGCGGTGGCTCTGCCCTTTGCCAAGGGCTTCGGCTGGGGCGGTGAGCTGAACCTCGAGTACATCTTCGAGAAGCTGTTCGGCTTCGGCCACGGCCAGGGCTACCCCAAGGAGCGCGTTGTCCCCGAGCAGCGCAACAAGAAGATCCTGGACGGCGTGCGCACCATTGCTTTCCGCGACCTGTCCGACATCCTGAAGGATCTGGACCGCGACCTCGTCAAGGGCGCCTTCGCCGGTGAGCACTTCGCCGAGAACTTCTTCCCCGCCTGCAAGGACGAGAAGCTGGCCGCCACCGTCAAGGAACTGATGGCGTAAGCCTTGCTGTAAAATAAAAGAATTGCCGACTCCCGACAAGCTGTAGGGGTCGATGCTTGCATCGACCCGCCAGTTGTCGGGAGTCGGCTTTTTATTTGTGTTACCGCATATTCGTAGGGGGCGGCGTCCTCGACGCCCCGCGTGGCCGCTTGGACAGCACGGGGGCATCCGTCAAGCCCAAACGAGTATAAGACAATAAAAATACTGCGGCCACTAAGAGCAGCCGCAGTCAAGGTGTATCACATAGCCCCAGAAAATAATCGCTGGAAACGTGATACAGTTCGCATAATTTAATAAGGTGATGAATCGGCAATTCATTAGCCCCGCGCTCATAGCGGGCGTACATTGTCTGTGAAGTACCCAGTTTGGCGGCGACTTGCGCCTGTGTCAGGTCGGCGTCCTCCCGCAAGTCGCGCATACGGCGGATGTAGTCCATGTTCCATTCCTCGAAAAGGTAAAATTCTATTATAAGGTATGGTAACACGCGAAATTTATTCTTCTTGACATTAGTAAATATGTTTACTATAATGGACGTAGGAAAACAGGAAAAGGGAGTTGAAAAGCAATGGGGCAGATTATCATAGTACTTGTTTATGGTATAATTATGGGATTTGCAACGCAAGCCATAATTGAAAATAAGGGATATAATGATAATTGGTTCTGGTGGGGATTTTTCTTTGGCATAATTGCACTTATCGTTGCTGCTGCGCGTCCACAGTGTGTCTCAAGCATAGAAATGAACAGGGGGTTAGCCGAAGAACAGGAGAAACAGAACGAACTAAAAAGAAAAGACGGGAGAATGTTACAAGAAGATGGGTGGAAGTGCATTTGCGGCCAATTAAATGCGTCCTATGTTGGAACATGTAGCTGTGGACGCACTCGTGCGGATGTAGAAGATCTTAAAAAGAAAAAAGAGCAAGAACAAAATCAAGCAGGGGAATCAGAACGGCTTAAACAGCTACAACAATACAAAGCACTATTAGACTGCGGAGCGTTGACAGAGGAAGAATTCACCGCAAAGAAAAAGCAATTGTTGAATTTGTAATAGCACATTGCAGAGGACGATGTAGCCCTCTGCAATTTTTTTACAAATTGCCGAAATTTACCGTTGACTAATCCGTTCCCAGATGGTAAAGTAACTATAGGTGCGAATAGCGCCGTGTAGTAAAAATTCAAACAAAGGTGAGGTGGTTGTCACAATGGATACCCCCAGTCCCAGTCCTGTGTACCGATGTATCTTGAATAACGGCAGCCACCACTTTTTTGTCAGGCAAACCAAAGCAAACTGTACGCGAAAATAAGCGCACGGTGTTGCTCTGCTTTGCATTGCCTAAAATTAAATGTGCCTGGCTGCCGCCTGAAAAGGAGGCAGCTTTTTTATGTCTGATACCGCGATCCTGACCCTCCGCACGATGCTGGCCAACCTGGACGATGCCAAAAAGTACCAGAGCCTGCGAGATGTTATGTCCACCCTGCCCGCGCCCGACCTGGCCGCCGTGTTTGAGGACCTCCCGCCCGAGAAGCTCCCCGTGCTGTTCCGCCTGTGTCCCAAGGACCTGGCGGCGGAGATTTTTGCCGAGCTTACCCCCGAGACCCAGCAGGACCTTATCGACGGCCTGACCGATAAGGAGCTGAAGGCCGTTGTGGATGACCTGTTCGTCGATGATGCGACGGATCTGGTCGAGGAAATGCCCGCCAACGTCGTCAAGCGTATTCTGGCGCAGGCAGACCCCGCGACCCGCCGCATGATCAACGAACTGCTCAAATACCCCGAGGACTCCGCCGGCGGCGTGATGACCACCGAGCTGATGGAGCTGCGCCCCGACTGGACGGTGTCGCAGGCCATGACGGTCATCCGCAAGAACGGCTTTGACAAGGAGACCATCAACAACTGCTACGTCACGGACCGTGACCGCACCCTCATCGGCGTCGTCTCGCTGCGCGCGCTGGTCCTGTCCAAGGACCCCGACAACGAGCTGATCCGCGACATGATGGACGACAATGTCGTCAGCGTCAGCACGACCACCGACCAGGAGGACGTCTCCCAGATGTTCGAGAAATACGGCTACCTGGCCATTCCCGTTGTGGACAACGAGAAGCGCCTGGTCGGTATCGTCACGATTGACGACGCTATCTCGATCATGCAGGACGAGGCCAGCGAAGATATTGCCAAGATGAACGCTATGGGCCCGTCGGACAAGCCTTATTTTAAACAGTCTATGTGGGAACTGTACAAAAACCGCGCGCCGTGGCTGCTGTTCCTGATGATTTCGTCCACCTTCTCCAGCATGGTCATCCGCGGGTATGAGGATGCCCTCGCCGCCGTGACCGTGCTGACCGCCTACATCCCGATGCTGACCGACGCGGGCGGCAACGCGGGCAGCCAGAGTACCTCCACCATCATCCGCGGCATGGCCGTCGGTGATATTGAGCCGCACGACCTGCCGAAGATTCTGTGGCGTGAATTCCGCATTGCCATCCTCTGCGGCGGCACGCTGGCGCTGTGCAACTTTGCCAAGCTGATCTTCCTGGACGGCATCGCGCCCCCTGTAGCGGCAGTCGTTTGCCTGACGCTGATCTGCACGGTCATCCTGTCCCAGCTCATCGGCGGTCTGTTGCCCGTCGTTGCGGAAAAACTCAACTTTGACCCCGCCGTCATGGCATCGCCGCTTATCACGACCATTGTCGATACCACGACACTGCTCGTCTACTTCAACATCGCGCGGGTGCTGCTGAGAATTTAAATTTTAGACACCGTGTTCAATATTGTAAATTGTACCGCACCCGGTTGGTGTGGTACAATTTTTTTAGAGAAAAAGCCTTCCCCTGAGGGGGAAGGTGGCCCCGCAGGGCCGGATGAGGGGCAAAGTTACCGCAGCGACTCGCTGGCGGGTAATAGCGGAAGGTTCGCCCTCATCAGTCAGCGGTCGGGGCCGCTGACAGCTTCCCCCCAAGGGGGAAGCCGCGTACCCGCGTGCTCTGCGCCCCGCGGGTCGATGCAAGCATCGACCCCTACAAGAGAGCGGCATTTTACATCCTAACAATCGGGAGTTTTCATCATGAACATGCAGGATTTTTATACCGGGCACGCTTTTGATGCGTATGAGTTTTTCGGTGCGCATACCTATTTCGGCGGCACGCATTTTGCGGTGTGGGCACCGTCCGCACAGCATATCGCCGTTGAGACCGAGATCGGTACCTTTGATCTGCACCGCACCCAGTCCGCCGTGTGGGAGTGCGACGCCCCCGGCGTGCAAGCGGGGATGGTGTACCAGTATTGGGTGCGCGGCGCGAACGGCCAGAGCGTGGCCCACTGCGACCCCTACGGCACGGCCATGACGCTGCGCCCCGACGGACGCAGCATCGTCAGCGACGCCCCCAAGGGCTTTGCCGATGACAAATGGATGCAGGAACGCACAAAATGCTTTGATAAGCCGCTGAATATCTACGAGGTCCACGCCGGCAGCTGGCGGCAGAAGGAGGACGGCAGCTGGTACACCTACGCCGAGCTGGCCGACCTGCTGCCCGCCTACTGCAAGGAGAACGGCTTCACCCATATCGAGCTTATGCCCCTGGCCGAGCACCCGTTTGACGGCAGCTGGGGCTACCAGACCACCGGCTTTTTTGCGCCCACCAGCCGCTACGGCACGCCGGACGAGCTTGTGGAGTTTGTCAACGCCTGCCACAAGCAGGGGATCGGTGTTATCCTGGACTTTGTGCCGGTCCACTTTGCCGTGGATGCCTACGGTTTAAAAGAATTTGACGGTACACCGCTGTATGAGTACCCCGCCGCCGCGGTGGGCCAGAGCGAGTGGGGCAGCTGCAACTTTATGCACTCCCGCGGTGAGATCCGCTGCTTTATCCAGTCCTGCGCCGACTACTGGCTGCGGGTGTTCCACGCCGACGGCCTGCGCATGGATGCGGTGTCCCGCCTGATCTACTGGCAGGGCGACCCGAACCGCGGCGTCAACGGCTCGACGCTGGAATTCCTGAAGGGCATGAACGCCGGTTTGCAGCAGCGCCACCCCACGGCTATTCTGATCGCCGAGGACTCTACGAGCTTCCCGAAGGTCACGGCCCCCGTCGAGTACGGCGGCCTGGGCTTTGACTACAAGTGGGACCTGGGCTGGATGAACGACACCCTCGACTACTTTAAAAAGACGAGCGACGAGCGGCGCGAGAATCTGGGCAAGCTGACCTTCTCGATGATGTACGCCTGGAACGAGCACTACATCCTGCCGTTCAGCCACGACGAGAACGTCCACGGCAAGGCGACCATCGTGCAAAAAATGTACGGCGAGTACGAGGGCAAGTTCCCGCAGGCGCGGGCGCTCTACCTGTACATGGCCATCCATCCGGGCAAGATGCTTGATTTTATGGGCAACGAATTTGCGCAGCTGCGCGAATTTGACGAGAGCCGCGAGCAGGACTGGATGGTGCTCAAGTACCCGAACCACGACGACTTCCACCGCTATCGCAGGGCGCTGAATGAGGCGTATCTTGCCAACGAGGCGTTCTGGAGCCGCGAGTACGACCCCGAGGCGTTCCGGTGGCTGGACTGCGCCCACCCCGAGCTGGACGCCTGTGCCATCTGGCGCGACGGCCATGACGGCGCGGTGCTGGCGGCGTTCAACTTTGGCGACACGGAGCTGGCTGACTACACGCTGACCCTGCCCCGCGCGGGCAAGCTGACGAAGCTGCTGGACACCGACTGGCAGTGCTTCGGCGGCCGGACCGAGAAGCCGAAGCGGCTGGTCGGCAAGGCCTGCGAGGGTGAATTGAAGCTGACCCTGGCCCCGTTCAGCGGGCAGCTGTTTAAGCTGGTATAACTGCATACAAACAGGCCGCGCCTTTCCCGATACAGGATGGGCGCGGCCTTTTGCTGTACTGTAGGGGTCGGGCATGCCCGGCCCGCAGCTTTGCCGCTGCAACCCCTTTCGCGGCAGATTTGTAGGGAGGGGTCTTGACCCCTCCGCGGCGGCCAGAGGGCTGGCCGCCCTACAGCCTCCCGCAAACGGGGAGTGTAGGGGAGGGATTCATCCCTCCCGCGGGGCGTCGGGGACGCCGCCCCCTACAGGCGGAACCCGCAGGCGCTTCTGATGCCGAAAGTGCGCATTGACGTTAAACCCTCCGGGTAGAATGGCTTCCCCCGCGGGGGAAGCTGTCAGCGGCCCCGCCCGCTGACTGATGAGGGGCGAGCCTGCCATTATTGCGTGTTTACGGCTTGCGGCGGCAAGCGCTCCCCTCGTCAGGCCCTGCGGGGCCACCTTCTCCCCCAAGGGGAGAAGGAAAAGAGAAATTCACCGCCCCCAATACTCCTCCACAATCTCCCGTTCCACAAACGGTTCCTTGATTCCGCCGCGCTCTATCGTTGTCTCGTGGCCCTTGCCTAAGATCGCGATAATATCCCCGGGCTGGGCGTGGTCGAGGGCGTAATAGATCGCCTGTCTGCGGTCCGGTATCTCGGCAAACGGTGTGGCCGGGTTGCCAAGGCGCAGCCCGGCGCGGATGTCCGCTAAAATGTGCTCCACGGGCTCGCCGCGGCTGTTATCCTCGGTGATGATGCAGAAATCCGCCAGCCGTGCGCAGACCGACCCCATGCCGAACCGGCGCAGGCGGCTGCGCGCGCCGCCGCAGCCGAACACCGCGACAAGCCGCGTCGGGCGGTAGGCCCGCAGCGTGCGCAGCAGGCACTCGGCGGCGGCCTCGTTGTGGGCGTAGTCGATGACCACCGTGAACGGTGCGTCCAGCGGCACCGGCTCGACCCGCCCGCACACGACGGCCCCGGCCAGCCCGGCATGGATCGCGTCCTCACCCGCGCCCAGCACCCGCGCCGCCGTCAGCGCGGCCAGCGCGTTGTACACGCTGAACGCCCCGGGCATGCCCACGGCGTACCGTGTGCCGTCCACGGTAAACGCCGCGCCCAGCCGCCCGCCCGCGCGGGTCAGCGCAAAATCGGCGTCGGCGCGTACATCCGCCGGGCAGCCGATGCCGTAGGTCACGGCGCGGCAGGAAAGACCCTGCATAATTTTCCCCACATGCGGGTCATCATTGTTGAAAACTCCCACGCGGCAGCGGCGGAACAGCGCCCGCTTCCAGAACAGATACTCCGCAAAATCCGCGTGTTCGTCGGGGCCGATGTGGTCGGGCGACAGGTTCGTGAACACCCCCACCGCAAATTCGATCTCCGCCGCGCGGTCAAATTTCAGCCCGAGGCTCGAAACCTCCATGACGCAGGTGTCGCAGCCGTCGTCGGCCATGCGGCGCAAAAGCAGCTGCAGATCGCAGCTTTCCGGCGTTGTATGGTTCAAATCATGCCGGTGCCCGGGCCAGCAGACGCCGTTGGTGCCCACCAGCCCGACCCGCCGCCCGTCGGCCTGCAAAACGGCTGCCAGCAGGTGGGCCGTTGTCGTCTTGCCCTTCGTGCCGGTCACGCCGATCATCGTCATGGCGCGGGCCGGTTCGCCGTAGAGCCGCGCGGCCAGCGCCGCCATGGCACGCCGCGGGTCGCCCGCCAGCAGCACGGCACACCCGGCGGGCAGGCCGGGCACATCATGGGTGCAGAGCACCGCCGCGGCCCCGGCAGCGACGGCCTGCGCCGCAAAGTCGTGGCCGTCGGCGTGCCGCCCGGGCAGACAGACGAACAGCGCCCCCGGCCCAGCACAGCGGGAGTCACAGCAGACGGACGTGATTTCGGTCAGGGCATCGCCGCGCAGAAGCCGACAGCCGGTGTTTTGGGTAAGCCGCCGCAAGTCCATTCAGCATCACGCTCCAAAAAATTGCTCATACCAGATCAAAAAGCTGTATACGCACCAGATCTGCCGCCAGCAGTCGCCGCCGTGCAGGTGCTGGTTCAACATACTATGCAGCGCGCGCGGGTCAAAGAACTCCGTCGCTGCCGAGCGGCTGAACACGGCCCGCACCCGGCTGGTGTAGGGCTCCTGCCGCAGCCAGTCCCGCACCGGCACGGGAAAGCCCAGCTTTTTGCGCGCGGCGCTGGCGGCGGGCAGCGTGCGTGCCGCGGCCTGGCGCAGGGCAATTTTCGTCGTGCGCGCGTCGGCCTTGGCGGCAGCGGGCAGCGCGGCGGCCAGCGCCCAGACCTCCCGGTCCAGAAACGGCACCCGCAGCTCCAAACTGTGCGCCATGCTCATCTTGTCGGCCTTGAGCAGGATGTCCCCGGCCAGCCACAAATTTAGATCCACCTGCTGCATCCGGGTCACGGGGTCCAGTCCCTCGGTGGCGTCCCAGATAGCCTCGGTCAAAAACATCGGGTCGCCGTCCCCGGCGTAATCCGCCAGCAGGCGGCGCTTTTCGCGCTCATTGAACAGGGCCGTGGGGCCGAAATACCGCTCCTCCAGGCTCATGCCGCGCCGCACGAGAAAGTTCACCCCGCGCGCGGGCGGCAGCAGCGACGCCGCCGCCCCCAGCCCGGCCCGCAGCCAGGGCGGCAGGCGGTCATACCACCGCGCCGTGAAGGGGTCACGGTAGATGTTGTACCCGCCGAACAGCTCGTCCGCGCCCTCGCCCGAGAGCACGACCTTGACGTCCTTCGCGGCCTCGCGGTTCAAAAAGTAGAGCGCCACGGCGGCAGCGTCAGCCAGCGGCTCGTCCATGTGGTACTGTACGGCGGGCACGGCGTCCCAGAACTCGCCGGGGCTGATGCGCCGCACGCGGTTGCGCACGCCGAGGCTGCGTGCCAGCGCCCGGGCGGGGAAGGACTCGTCGTACTTCGGCTCGGCGTAGCTGATCGTGTAGGTGCGCGCGGGGCGGGCCAGCGCGGTCAGGTAGGCCGAGTCCACGCCGCCCGACAGGAACCCCGCGACCTCGACGTCGGCGACCTTGTGCGCCGCCGCACTGCCGCGCAGGACTTCTTCGATCTCGGCAGGGGAGACCGGCGCGTCGCCGGGCAGGAAGGCAGGCTGCACCCACCGCGTCGTGCGGACGATGCCGTCGGAGAACTCGAGAAAATGCCCGGGCAGCAGCTTCTGCACGCCCGCAAAAAACGTATCCCGCCCCGGGGAATACTGGCAGGACAGGTAGAGCGGCAGCTGCGCGGTGTTGAGCCGCTTGGCAAACGACGGGTGGTCTAAAAACGCCTTGATCTCGCTGGCGAAAAGCAGCGTGCCGTCGGCGCAGCGGCAGTAGTACAGCGGTTTGATGCCGAACATATCCCGCGCACAGAACAGCACCCCGGCGCGGCGGTCCCACAGCGCAAACGCGAACATCCCGCGCAGCCGGGGCAGCAGCTCGCGGCCCCACTGCTCCCACCCGTGCAGCAGGACCTCGGTGTCGGTGCGGGTGGCAAAGGTGTGGCCCAGCGCCGTCAGCTCGGCGGTCAGCGCACGGTAGTTGTAGATTTCGCCGTTGAAAACGACGACTAAGTTTTTATCCTCACTGTACAGCGGCTGTGCGCCGCCCTCTAAGTCGATGATGGCCAGACGGCAGTGGCCGAGCGCCGCGGGCCCCTCCACAAAGGTGCCCTGCCCGTCGGGGCCGCGGTGGGCAATGCGCGCCAGCATGGGGGCCAGCGCCGCTGCGTTCGCTGCGCCGTGCCCCGCGATAAAGCCTGCGATTCCGCACATGGTTTTGCGTCCTTTCCCGGCAGTGCAACCTGCCGTTACCGCTTTGTCAGCTTAACTTGCTGGTATTTTACCACGTTCTGTGGTAGAATCATGTCAGAAAAAAGAGGAAAGAGGGCGAGCGTATGACACTGGGGCAGAATATCCAGAATGCGCGCAGGGTGCAGGGGCTGAGCCAGGAGGCACTGGCTGAAAAAATCGGCGTCAGCCGCCAGGCGCTGGGCAAGTGGGAAAAGGATACCGCTCTGCCCGGGCTGGACAATCTGCAGGCGCTGGCTGCGGCGCTGGGCATCGGCGTGGACGCACTGCTGGGCGCGGAGAACGCCGACCCCACCGTGCCCGCCGTGACGCTGGACGCACTGCGGGACCTGCTGGCCGCCCGCGATGCCGAGGAAAAGCGCCGCCGCCGCTTGTGGGGCTGTGCCGGGGGCGCGGCGTTCATCGTACTGGCCGGGCTGCTGGCGGGCGTGGCGCTACAATATGAGCGGCAGATCAGCGCGCTGAACCAGAACTATGCGGCCATCCAGTCCAGCTACGCCGCCCAGCAGGCGGAGCTGTCGGCGCAGATTTCGGAATTGCAGGACGCCGTCCGGATGGGCGAGGCCACGGTTCTGGACTGGCGCTGGCTGCCGGTGGACAAGCTGCACCGGGACGCCGATAAAAGCTGGATGCCCGTGCAGGTGCAGGTCACGCCGCGCACGAACCGAGACGGTGTGACAGCCCGGCTGGCTGTGCGCTGCGGGGACGATACGCAGCTGTACGAAATGACCGCCGCGCCCGACGGCAGCTTTGCGGCGGACGGTATCGTTTTTACGGTGGGCAGCACCTATGAATTGAGCGTGCAGTGGACGGCTGACGGCGTGACCACCAACGAGACACTGGGAACCGTGGATTTCAACGACGAGATGACCGAGCCGCAGATCATCTGGGGCGCGGTGGGCAGCAGCCTGGACTTTGGGTATTCCGTGCGGCGGGTCGGCAATAAGCAGTACCGCCTGACCCTGACCTGCTACCCTGTGGAGGTGCAGGTGGACGCCCCGCCGTGGATGCAGCCTGCGCAGGTGGAAATCGACCTGCGCCTGAACGGCGACGCCGGGGAGCCGACAGCCACCGCCGTACTGGATTGCGAGGGCGAGTCCAGCTATGGCAATTCCTCCCGCATCGAGAGCGTCTGGAACGGCACGTTCTACAGCGAGGATGTGGAAAACGGCTGGGAGTACGACGGCGAGACGCTGCCGAAGTACGTTGTGCGTGTGACAGACACGAATGGAGATGTCTGGACGGAGGAAATGCCGCTGAGCAAACGGTGACCTGTAGGGGCCGGGCATGCCCGGCCCGGAGGTTTGCCATTGCAACCCCTTTCATGGTTTGCTTTGTAGGGAGGGGTCTTGACCCCTCCGCGGGGCGTCGAGGACGCCGCCCCCTACAGTGGCAACCCGGAAGCTTTATTGTTGTCGCTAACGTCCGCGGCGGCCAGAGGGCTGGCCGCCAACTTGCCGCAGCAACGCTTTTTCCGGGACAGTTTTTTGCAAGGCAAACGGGCACGGGCGAGCAATGCTCGCCCCTACAAGCGTTTTTCGACAGCCTGAGCCTTCCCCCTTGGGGGAAGGTGCCCGAGGCCCCGCCCGAGGGCGGATGAGGGGCGGGCTTGCTGTTGCTGCCCGTTAGCGGGCAAATCTCCGCAGGCTCATCCCTCATCCGGCCCTGCGGGGCCACCTTCCACCCACTTGGGGGAAGGCAAAGAGCACATAATTTCCCCCCTGCCGCATACACTTACGGCAGGGGGGATTTGTATGCCGCGGATGCTGCCGGTGCTGCTGGGCGGGGATGCCAATGTCTACGGCATGGCCCGCAGCTTTTATGAATGCTATGGCGTGCGCAGCCTGGCCGTCTGCCGCCGCGCCCTGCCCGCGCTGGCCCACAGCCGTCTGGTGCGGGTCGCTGTGCAGGACCCGGCGTTCGGGCAGGACCACGTCTTTACGGCCACGCTGCTGGGGCTGGCGGCGCAGTACCCCGGCGTGCCCAAAATTCTCATCTCCTGCGCCGACGACTACACGGCCCTGCTGGCCCGCCATGCCGACGCGCTGCGCGGGGCGTACCGCTTTGCCTGCCCGCCGCCCGCGGCGCTGCATCTGGCCGATAAGCGGCAGTTTGCTGCGGCCTGCCGCGCCGCGGGGCTGCGCACACCGCAGACCGTGACGCTGTGCCCGGCGGACGCCCTGCCGCCGCTGCCGTTTGGCTGGCCGGTCATCGCCAAGCCCGCGGACCAAGCGGCCTACGCCCGCTGCGATTTCCCGGGGCGGCGCAAGGTGTATCTCGTTCGGGACGCCGCCCGGCTGCGGGAGCTCCTTGCCGCCGCGGCTCGGGGCGGTTATTTTGGCAGCTGGCTCGTGCAGGAGTACATCCCCGGCCCGGACACACGGCTCGGGGTCGTCAACGCCTACTGCGCGGCGGACGGCAGTGTGCCGTGGCTTGTGCAGGGCCAGCCCCTTTTGCAGGAGCGCACGCCCGAGGGCACCGGCAACTACGCCGCCGTGCTGGTGGAGCCGTCCCGGCAGGACGCGGCGCTGCTGGATGCCCTGCGCGGCCTTTTGCAGGCGGCGGGCTGGCACGGCTTTGCCAATTTTGATTTGAAGTATGACCGCCGCGGTGAGCCGGTTTTATTTGAGCTGAACCCCCGGCAGGGCCGCGCGTCCTATTTTTGCGACGCCGCGGACGCACCGCTGGCCGTGCCGCCGGTGCAGGACCTGCTGTACGGCGGGCCGGTCACGCCGCCGACGCTGCGCCCCGCCGTCTGGTACACCGCGCCGTGGTACGCCGTGCGCCGCGCCTGCCCGAACAGGCTTGCCCTGCGCCGTGCCGACACCCTGCGGCGGCGTGGCCGTGGCCGCGCCCATCTGCTGGCAGCAGGGGAGGGGGCATCCCGGCGGATATGGTTTATGGCTCGGCAATTAAGTTATTACCGCAAGCTGTAGGGGGCGGCGTCCTCGGCGCCCCGCAGCTGCCGCAAACATTCCGGGAGGGATGAATCCCTCCACTACAAATAACGCGAGCGGGAGGTTGTAGGGCGGCCAGCCCTCTGGCCGCCGCGGGTGGGCGTAAAAACGTCTCCGTAAATCAACTTAAAAAGGGGTGACAAACACATGTGCGGCATCGTCGGCTTTACCGCGCCAGGGCAGGACCCGGCGGCGGCCAAACAAATCGTGCAGGGCATGGCGGACCTCATCCGTCACCGCGGCCCCGACGGCGAGGGCTGCTACGCCGACGGCACCGCGGCGCTCGGGCATCGGCGGCTGTCGGTCATTGATCTGGCGGGCGGCGGCCAGCCGATGCTCAATGAGGATGGCACGCTGGTGGTCGTGTTCAACGGCGAAATTTACAACTACAAGACCCTGCGTGCCCGATTGCAGCAGCGCGGCCACACGTTTGCCACGGATTCCGACACCGAGGTCCTGCTCCACGGGTATGAGGAATGGGGCCGCGGCCTGCCCTGCCGCCTGCGCGGGATGTTCGCGTTTGCGGTGTGGGACCGCACCCGCGGCACGCTGTTCTGTGCGCGGGACCTGTTCGGCATCAAGCCGCTCTGCTATTATAAAAAGGGCGAGACGCTGCTCTTTGCCAGCGAGATCAAGGCGTTTCTGGCTCACCCGGCCTTTGAAAAGCGCCTGAACGAGGCCCGTCTGCCCGACTGGCTGAGCATGGAGTACCTGCCCGACGCCGAGACGCTGTTCACTGGCGTTTATGAGCTGCCGCCCGCCCATACGCTGACCTGGCAGGCGGGCCGGGTCACGCTGGCCCGCTATGCCGCGCCGCGGTCCCGGGCAAAGCGGGGGCGCAGTCTGCGGGCTTGGGCGCGTGAGATCGGGGACGCTGTCGCCGAGAGCGCCGACGCCCACCGCATTGCCGATGTCGAGGTCGGCTGCTTTTTGTCGGGCGGGGTGGACTCGTCGCTCATCACCTGCGAGATGGCCCGCCGCCAGCCCGCCGTGCAGTGCTTCTCGGTGGGCTACGCCGAGGAAGCGTATTCCGAGCTGCCTGCCGCCCGTGCCGCGGCGCAGGCGCTGGGCGTGCCGCTGACCGAAACCACCGTGACCGCAGAGGATTTTTTTGCGGCGAACCGCGCCATTCAGTGGTATCTGGACGAGCCGATGCCCAACCCGGCGGAGGTGCCGCTGTATTTCCTGTGCAAGGCGGCGCGGCAGCGGGTCAAGGTCGTGCTCTCGGGCGAGGGTGCGGATGAGCTGTTCGGCGGCTATCCGCTGTACCGGCAGGCCGTCTGGGCCGAACGCTGGCAGAAAATGCCCCGGGCCGTGCGGCGGGCGCTGGCGGCCCTGCTGCCCGGCTGCGGCCTGCTGCGCCGGGGCGCACTGCCGCGCTGGCAGCGGTCCGCCCGGGCCAACTATGTCTTTGAAACAACGCAGGAGCGCGATAAATATTTGAAACGCGACTACTGCGCCCCGACCCCCGCGCAGCGCTGCAAGCCCTATTTTGACGCGGTGCGCGGGCTGGATGAGCCGACGGCGGTGCAGTGGGTCGATTGGCAGACCTGGCTGCCGCGGGACATCCTGCGCAAGGCGGACCGCATGAGCATGGCCCACAGCCTGGAGCTGCGGGTGCCGTTCTTGGACCGGCAGGTGCTGGCTGCGGCGCAGACCCTGCCCCGGCGGTACCGCTGCACCGGGCGGCGCGGAAAAATCGCCCTGCGCGCCGCCGCGGCCCGCCGCCTGCCGCCCCAACTGGCCGACGCGCCGAAGCGCGGCTTCCCCGTGCCGCTGGCGGACTGGCTGCGGCAGGAGAAATATTACGCGCTGGTCAAGGCCAAGCTCACCGGCCCGGCAGCCGAGCGCTTTTTTGACACGGGTGCGCTCTGCGCCCTGCTGGACGCCCACCGTGCGGGAAAAACCAACGCTATGACGAAGCTCTGGGCGTTTTACTGCTTTATTGAGTGGTATGAGGTGTATTTCACGGGAAAAATCCCGCCGGATTTGTAAAAAAGTTTTTGCAAAATGCTTGACAACCCGGCTCTCCGTTGCTATAATATCTTACGCAGTATGTCCCTCGCGGACATGAACCCGCAATAAGCGCCCGTAGCTCAGCTGGATAGAGCAACTGCCTTCTAAGCAGTGGGCCGGGGGTTCGAGTCCCTTCGGGCGCATTATGTGGTGCCTATGGCGCAGTTGGTTAGCGCGCCAGATTGTGGCTCTGGAGGCCGAGAGTTCGAATCTCTCTAGGCACCCCACCAAAGACCGTACAGGCGCGTTCCTGCACGGCCTTTTCTTTTATAATGGGTCGTCGCCAAGTGGTAAGGCACGGGACTTTGACTCCCGCATTCGTGAGTTCGAACCTCGCCGACCCAACCACAGCTCATCCTGCATGAATGTGCAGGGTGAGCTTTTGTTTTGTAGGGGCGACCATTGGTCGCCCGCGGACGCCTGCGGCAATGGCAAGCCTTCCGGGCGGATATGGAATCCGCCCCTACGCGTCGAAAAACCTCCCTCTGCGAGGGAGGTGCCCCGAAGGGGCGGAGGGAGAGAACCTTGCCATAGCCCGAAATATTTCGGGCAGCCACACAGTTCTCTCCCCCACCGCCTGCGGGCGGAGCCCCCTCGCAGAGGGGGCCAAGGGTTGAGCACCCCTTTTTCGACAGTCTGAAGCCCTTTTTCGGGTAGTAATGTAGGGATGGGTCTTGACCCATCCGCACCGCTGGCTGCTGTCGGCTAAGCTGCACGGAACGGTCAAGACCGTTCCCTACAAACCCGCCGAAGGCTCGCGATCATCCCGTTAGGTTTTTTCGACACCCCCGCCCCCCTCTGCGAGGGGGGCTTTAAAGCGAAAAACACCTTTTTTTCTTTAGACATTTATGCTATGATAAAATAAAATTTAGTTGCCAAAGCGGGTGTGTACACGATGACCTACGAAGAATTTGATAAGCGCTGCGACGAACTGGAAAACGCCCCACTGCAGGAGCGCAAGACCTTCTTTGCCGATGTACTGGCCGGGGAGACCGAAAAGACCGATGTGCGGATGATGGCGTTCTTCCGCTATGCGCTGCTCTTTTACCGCGATGGCGACTTCCTCGCCGCGCGGGAAATCCTGGAGCCGTTCATTATTGATTACAAAAGCTACCGGTACCGCCCGGAGATCATCGCCTGCTTCAACCTCGTCGGCGTGGTGGCCTACTATGTGCAGGAGTACGCACTGTCCCGCTTCTACATTCGTGAGGGCCTTAAAATTGCGCGGGAACACAGCGAGGTCAGCCGTTACGCCTATGAGTACAACAACCTTGCCGTGACCTATCTGGCCCAGCAGGACTACGAGAAGGCGCTTGAGGTCATCCGCGAGGCAGAGAAAAACATGCCCGTCTCCGATGAGGTGATGCACGCCTACATCTACCGTAATCTGGCGGAGATCTGCTGCCATCTGGACCGGCTGGACGAGGCAAAGGATGCCCTTGCCAAATGCCTGGCCTACCGGGGCCGGGAGATCCTGCCCGAGGAAGTGCGGATCGTGAACACGCTGCTGACCTATAAGTCGAGCGACACCGCCGGGTACAAACGCTGCTGCGCCGAGCTTCGGGAGCACCTGCCCCAGCTGCACGCGGAGGAGTTCCTGGCCTCCTGCAAGGTGCTGTTCGACTGCGGCATGGATGCCGGGGACAATGCGCAGGTCGAGTGGGTGCTGGACGCCATGGACGCCTACCTGCGCCGCGACCCCCAGGAGGCCCAGGTCGGTCTGCGGGCCGAGACCTGCCGCTATGAATACGCCAAAGCCAACGGCAACACCGCCCTGATGCTGGCCGCACTGGAAAAGAAGGAAACCTACTACGCGCTGGTGCTGGCCCGCAAGGAGGAGATCCATGTCCGGGATGCGGGCCGCTACCTGCGCATCGGCCAGCGGCTGCAAAATGCGCTGGAGAGCGAGGCCGGCGCCAACCGCACCAAGACGCGCTTTTTGGCCAACATGTCCCACGACATCCGCACGCCCATCAACGGCATTCTGGGCATGCTGGAGGTCATCCGCGACTGCCGCAGCGACGAGGCGCGGGTCGATGACTGCCTGGGCAAGATCGATATTTCGGCTAAGCACCTGCTCTCCCTCGTCAACGACGTGCTGGACATGAGCAAGATCGAGAGCAACAGCTTTGTGGTCGAGGCAAAGCCCTTCAACCTCGCCCGGACCCTTGTTGAGGTCGATGACATCGTCCGCATTCAGGCGGAGCAGAGCGGGCTGCAACTGTACACGGACCACGACGATGTGCACGACGCCGACCTGCTGGGCAGTGCGCTCTACCTGAAAAAGATCCTTGTGAACCTGTACAGCAACGCCATCAAGTACAACAAGCCCGGCGGGAGCATCACCACCCGCCTGCGGGAGGTGAGCCGCACCGCCGACACCGCGGTCTATGCGTTCACGATCCGGGATACCGGCATCGGCATGACGCAGGACTTTATTGACAACCACCTGTTTGAGGCGTTCAGCCAGGAGGACAACGCCGCGCGCTCCCAGTACGGCGGCACCGGGCTGGGTATGTCCATCGTGAGCCAGCTGGTGCAGAAGATGAACGGCACGATCACCGTCGAGAGTACGGTGGGGGAGGGCAGCTGCTTTACCGTCACGCTGCCGTTTGCTATAGACCACGACCCGCCCGCCGCCGGGCCGGAGAAGGAAGCCTCCACCGACCTGCACGGCAAGCGCCTGCTGGTTGTCGAGGATAACGAGCTGAACATTGAGATCGCCGAGTTCATGCTGAAAAGCGCCGGGGCCGAGGTCGTCAAGGCGTTTGACGGCGAGAGCGCCGTGCGCGCCTTTGCCGCCGACCCGGCGGGCTGCGATGCGATTTTGATGGACCTGATGATGCCGGTCATGGACGGCTACGCCGCGGCCAGGGCCATCCGCGCCGGCGGGCAGCCCCGTGCCGGGACTGTGCCCATCATCGCCATGAGCGCCAACGCCTACGCCGAGGACGTGAAGAAATGCCTGGATTCCGGCATGAACGCCCACATCAGCAAGCCGCTGTTCAAGGATGTCATGCTGCGCACGATTGCGCGGTTTGTATAAATCTGCCGGGGACCATGCCATGAGGTCAAGGCACAATAAGGAGACTGCTAACATGAAAAAAGCTGTGATTTTTGATTTGGATGGTCTGCTGATCGACAGTGAGGTCATCTCCCATCGACTGTATGACGAACTGCTGCACCGGTACGGTAAGAGCGTGACCGTGGCCGAGTACGCCCGGGATTACAGCGGTAAAACGGGCGTGGCCAACATGACGAACGTCATTGCCCGGTACAATCTGCCCATCACGGTGGAGGAGGGCCTGACCTGGGAGGTTGCCCGGGAAAAGGAGCTGCTGCAGGATGTGCAGCTCAAGCCCGGCGCGGCGGCCCTGCTGTCCTGGCTGAAAACCGAGGGCGTGGCCGTGGTGCTGGCAACCTCCAGCGTGCGGGAGCGCGCCGTCGAGGTGCTGACCCGGCTGGGCGTCGTGCAGTATTTTGACGACATGGTCTTTGGCACCGAGATCGAGCGCGGCAAGCCCTGGCCGGATATTTTCCTGAAGGCTGCCGAAAAAGCCCACGCCGCCCCGGCGGACTGTCTGGTTCTGGAGGACAGCGAGGCCGGCATCCAGGCCGCCCACGCCGCGGGCATCGACGTCCTCTGCGTGCCCGATATGAAAATGCCCGCGGAAAGTTATCAACAAATGACGGCGGCCATGTTGAAAAGCCTCGACGAGGTCAAGGGGTGGCTGACTGCGGAATAAGCGCGGCAGGGGCAGAGGGTCCGGGTCGATGGCGAGCATCGACCCCTACGCCGTAGGGGCGGATTCCATATCCGCCCGTGCCCGCTTGCCATACCCGCAAACACGACCCGTGTATAACCCCCTCCGCGCCTGCACATACTGTGCGCACGGAGGTGTTTTTATGAGCTATCTTGATTGTGCCCAGTATGACTGCTGCCATAACAAGGCGGGCTGCTGCTGCCTGGACGGCATCAACGTCCGCCATACCGGCCCCGGGGACGCTGTCTGCGGCAGCTACCGCAACAGCGGGGGCTGCGGCAACGTTGCTACCGACAACCAGCCGGCCTCGCCCGAGACCGAGATCCACTGCGACGACAGAGGCTGCCGCCATCTTGAGGGGCGCTGCTGCTGCGCCGACCACGTCAGCATTGACGAGTGCAGCTGCGGCCCCGAATGCGCCACCCGCGCCCCGCGGGAGACCGCCGAATAATTTTATCCCGGAACGGATGCCGTTTTCACAAAGCGGCATCCCTTTTTTATTGCTAAATCATCCGCTTTGTTGTATAATAAGACGATATAGTAGGTCTTGTCCGCCCTTTTGCGGATGTGTCGGCTGCTTGCCCGTGCCCGTTTGCGGCCAGGGCAGCCACGAGCTTCCCGCGGGCGAGCAATGCTCGCCCCTACAGGGTGCGTTTTGACCGCGCAAACAAATCTTTGTTATAAAAAACGAGGTGTCACTCCATGTCCGAAACTCCTGTTACCGTGCCGTTTGTCTCCTTCCGCCCGATGGAGCGGGAGCTGGATGCCGACCTGCGCGGCGCGTTTGCCCGCGTGCTGGACAACAGCTGGTACATCGGCGGCAGAGAGGACGCCGCCTTTGAAAAGGCTTTTGCCGATTACTGCGGCGTCAGGCACTGCGTCGGCTGCGGCAACGGGCTGGACGCACTGGTGCTCATTTTAAAGGCCATGGGCATCGGCCCCGGGGACGAGGTCATTGCCCCGTCCAACACCTTTATCGCCACGGTGCTGGCCATCAGCTACGCGGGCGCAGCGCCCGTGCTGGTCGAGCCGACGCTCGAAAGCTACAACATCGACCCCGCCCGCATCGAGGCCGCCGTGACCCCGCGCACGAAGGCCATCATGGCCGTGCACCTCTACGGCCAGTGCGCCCCGATGGACGAGATCAACGCCATTGCCAAAGCCCACGGCCTCAAGGTCATCGAGGACGCCGCCCAGGCTCACGGCGCGACCTACAAGGGCCGCCGCGCGGGCAGTCTGGGGGATGCCGCCGGGTTCAGCTTCTACCCGGGCAAGAACCTGGGGGCGCTGGGCGACGCGGGCTGCGTGACGACGAACGACGACGCGCTGGCCGAGCGCATCCGTGCGCTGGGCAACTACGGCAGCGACTACAAATACCACCATGTCTACAAGGGCCAGAACTCCCGCCTGGACGAGCTGCAGGCCGCGTTCCTGGCTGCCAAGCTGCCGCACCTCGACGCTATGAACGCCGAGCGCCGCCGCATTGCCGCGCGGTATCTGGCCGAAATGCACAACCCGGCGGTCACGCTGCCCGCCGAGCTGCCCGACTGCACCCACGTCTGGCATATCTTCGCCGTGCGCTGCGCTGACCGCAATGCGCTGGAAAAGCATCTGAACGCCCGCGGCATCGGCACGAACAAGCACTACCCGACGCCCATCCACCTGCAGGGCGCTTACGCCGAGCTTGGCCTTGGCAGGGGCGCACTGCCGCTGGCGGAGGAAATTTCCGCCACCGAGCTGAGCCTGCCGATGTTCTACGGCATGACCGACGCGCAGGTGCAGGCCGTCATCGACGCCGTGAACGAGTTTGAGGGGTGAACCATGCCGAAGGTCGGTATCGTAATTTCCAATTATAACGGCTGGCAGGACACGCTTGTCTGTCTGGACAGCCTGCAAAAGCAGACGTTCACGGACTTTGAAGTGATTTTAATCGACGATGCGTCGCCGAATGATTCCGTTGCACAGCTGCAAAATAAGCTGCCGCCGAACACGGTGTTCCTGCCGCAAGAGCGCAACGTCGGCTTTGCCGCGGCCAACAACATCGGTATGCGCCGTGCGCTGGACGACGGCTGCGACTTTGCGCTGCTGCTGAACAACGACACGTCGGTCCGCCCGGATTTCCTTGAAAAGCTGCTGGCCGAGACCCCCGCGGGGGCGGTCAGTTGCCCGAAGATGCTGTTTATGGACCCGCCCGACGAGATCTGGTTTGCGGGCGGTGAGCTGGACCCCAAGACCGGCAAGGTAAAGCACCTGGGCGGCCACAAAAAGGACGGCCCCGAATTTGCCGAAAAAAAGCAGGTCAGCTTTATCACGTTCTGCTGCGTGCTGCTGCCGCGGGCCGTGATTGAGAAGGTCGGCTATCTCGATGAGACGCTGTTTATGTACTGCGAGGACGTTGACTACTGCATTCGTCTGGCGCAGGTGGGCGTGCCGATGTGGTTTTTGCCCGATGCTGTCATCCACCACAAGGCGGGCGGCAGCGCGGGCGGGATGCTGTCGGTCTACTACATCACCCGCAACACGCTGTACCTGACCTGCAAGGGCAAAAGCGCGGCCTATGCGAAGCTGAAAACGATTCTCCCCCTCCTCACCGGCGCGGCACGCTACGCCCTGACAAAGCTGCTGGGCCGCAAAAAAGGCCGCAGCTACGGCGCATTCCGAGGTGCCGTGGATTTCTGGAACGGGAAAATGGGGCGGATGAAAGGGTAACGGCAGCTTGCCGCAAGCCCGCGGCGGGGTGAGGTCACCCCGCCCTACATCCACCCGGAGGGCGGCATACGCCCCTTGGCCCCCTCTGCGAGGGGGCTCCGCCCGCAGGCGGTGGGGGAGAGAACCTTGCATAGCCCGGAAATTTTCGGGCAACGGTCAACTTCTCTCCCTCCGGCCCTGCGGGGCCACCTCCCTCGCAGAGGGAGGCAAGAAGAAAGGAGACACCTCACCATGGATCTATCCATCCTCTTGGTCCAGTACCGCCCCGACGAGGGCGAGCTGCGGCGGACGCTGGCGTCGCTGCTGCGGCAGAGCTGCCGTGATTTTGAACTGGTCGTGGCGGATGACGGCTCCGATGAGGACTTCTTCCCGCTGACGCGCAAAATTCTTGCAGAAAACGGCTTTACCGGCGCAAAATTTGTCAAGCTCACCCCCAACGGCGGCACGGTCAAAAACGTTTTGAACGGCGCAAAGCAGGCAGCCGGAAAATGGGTGTTCACCGTCTCGCCGGGGGACTATCTCTACGACGCCGACACGGTGGCGTGGCTGCTGGAAGTCTTGCACCGCGATGCCCCGCGGGTCGCTTTTGGCCGCCTGGCCTGCTACGCAGACCGGAACGGCGCACCGATCCGGCGCCCCGGCGACGCGCCGTTTGACCGCACGCCCTACCGCCCCGGCACGTATGACGCCAAGACCGCCAAGCGCAATATGCTGCTCTATGATGACGGCATCAGCGGCGCGGGGCTCGTGTATGAGCGGGAATTGCTCGTACAAGCGCTGGAAAAGATGGCGGGCCGCGTCCTGCTGGCCGAGGATTTCGCCGCGCGGCTCTTTGCCGTGGAAAACATCCCGATAGTCGGCTATGACCGCTGCATTGCGTGGTATGAAGTCGGCACCGGCGTTTCCACCAACGAGGGCGCACGCGCCCGGATGCTGCGCGACTGGCGTGCCATGGTAGAACTGCTGCGGGAGCTGTACCCCAAAGACCGCACCGTGCGGCTGGCGTATGAATATTACTTCAATGACCGGCACAAATCGCGGCTCGTCCGCGGGCTGGTCGGGCGGCTCATCGTGCCGCAGAACGCCCCCTTCAAAAAAGCCCAGCACGCCTGGGTCCCTCCCGTGAACGGAGATATTCAGGAATTAAAGCAGATTTACGAGTCAGCCCTTGGCCACCTCCCCTGCTAGGGGAGGCAAGGAGTAATACACAGAAAGGCAACCACTATGATCATCCAGACCATCAGCATCAAAAGCGTGACGGCGCAGGGGATGGGCACCCTCTCGGTCTTTGAGGGCAGCCATGATGTGCCCTTTGACATCAAGCGCATTTACTATATCCACGGCGCGCCCAAGGGCACCCACCGCGGCGGCCACGCCCACAAGGCACTGCGGCAGGTGCTGTGGTGCCCCTACGGCAGCATCCGCATCCGGCTGGACAATGGCCGCGAGAAGGCCGACGTCCTGCTGGACAGCCCCGACAAGGGCCTGATCGTCGAGCACTATATGTGGCGCGAGATGATCTGGGAGAAAAAGGACTCCGTGCTCTGCGTCGCGGCGGATTCCTACTACGATGAATCGGATTATATCCGTGACTACGATGAATTTCTGGAAGCTGTCAAGGGAAAGGATCTGGACTGATGCAGTGGACGGTACGCCCCTACACCCCGGCGGACGAGGCCGAGTGGGACCGCTTTGTCATGCACGAAAGCGGCAACGGCACGTTTTTGCAGACCCGCAACTTTTTGAACTACCACCCCGCGGGCCGGTTTACGGATGCCTCGCTCATGGTCTATAACGAGCACGGCGGCCTCGGCGCAGTGGTGCCCGCGGCGCTGCGGCTGGACGGTGCAACGAGAATTTTCCGCTCCCACCCGGGCAGCACGTTTGGCGGGCCGGTGCTGCGCAGCACCTACAACTCCGCGGCTAAGTCCATCGGGATTTTGCAGGCGGTGGAGGATTATATTGCCACGCGCTACGACGCGGCGGATTTCCGCCCGACGCCCGATCTGTTCAACGGCATCGAGAACGTCGCGCTGCAATACGCCTTCACCTATCTGGGCTACACCCAGCAGACCGAGCTGAGCACCTGGGTGCCGGTGGCGGGCCGCACGCCGGAAACGCTGCTGGCGTCCTTCCGCCAGAACAAAAAGCAGGATGTGAAAAAGGCGCTCAAGCAGGATTTAACGTTCCGCAAGCTGGAAACACGGGCGGAGATCGACGCCTTCCACGCGCTGCTTCGGCAGAACCTACAAAAATTCGGTGTTGAGCCTGTGCATACCGCCGATGAACTCTGGGAGTTCAAGACCAGCCGTCTGCCCGATATTGCCGGGTTTTACGGCGTGTTTGCGGACGAGCAGATGGTCGCGGGCGGCATGACCTTCTACTTTGCCCAGGCCAACGTGCTGCACACCCAGTATCTGGCGGCGGATTTGTCCATCCGCAGTTACAGCCCGGCGGCGTATCTCTATTACCGGATGCTCTGCCTGGCCGCCGGGATGGGCTGCAACGCCCTGTCCTGGGGCATCTCGACGGAGGAACGCGGCAGGGTGCTGAACTTCGGCCTTGTGGAGAGCAAGGAAGGATACGCGAGCTGCCATGCCGTGAACCTCGGCTTTACAAAAACCTTTAGCAAGAAGGAAACAAACGATGCAACGTGAGTTTGGCGGCTACCTGCCGCTGGAACTGCCCCATGGGCAGGAGCTGTACACCGGTGCGGGCGTGCTGCGGCTGAACTGTGGCCGCAATGCGATTGTGGCTGCCCTGCGCGACGCGGGCGCAAAAAAGGTGTATCTGCCCTATTACAACTGCAACACGGTCTATGACGCCGTGACCCGCGCGGGCTTTGCGGTGGAGCGCTATCCGTTGGACGCGCGCCGTCTGCCTGTCTGCCCCGCGCTGGGCGACGGCGAGTGGCTGCTGTATGTCAACTACTTCGGCATTGCGTCGGACGACCTGCTGGCCGAGGTCAAGCGCCGCTGGCCGCGGGTGATTTTTGACAACACCCAGGCGTTTTTTTCAGCACCCCGTATGGATGCCGACAGCTACAACGTCTATTCCTGCCGCAAGTTCGTCGGCGTGCCGGACGGCGCGTACCTTGTACACACGGGACTGACCGACGGGATTTACCCGGCGGACACCAGCTGGCAGCACGCGGCGTTTTTGTTCCGCTGCATCGATGAAAGCGTGAACAGCGCCTACGGCGACAGCCTCGACAACGAGAGCCGCTTTGACGGCGAGATCCGCGGCATGTCGCCCTTGACCCGGCGCATCCTCGCGTCCGTCGAGTACGACGCCCTGCGCCTGCGCCGCCGCGCCAACTACGAGGCGCTGCACGCCGCGCTGGCCCCGCACAATGCGCTGGACTGCCCGTCCGGTGCCGATGCGATGATCTATCCGTTTTTGTGCCGGGTTGACGGCCTGCGCGGACGGCTGATAAAAAATAAAGTCTACGTCAGCCAGTGGTGGAAGTACCTGCTGGAGCTGCTGCCCGCCGACTCCGTCGAGGCCGACTACAGCCGGTACCTGCTGCCGCTGCCCATCGACCAGCGCTACACGCCCGACGATATGCGCGCACTGGCGGCGCTGGTGCTGCAGCTGAAAGAGGAAGGGGAACCCGCATGACACAGCAGCCCAAGGTCAGTGTGCTGATCTCGTTTTACAATCTGGCCCCCTTCGTGGACCAGACGATGGAAAGCGTGCTGGCGCAGAAAACCGACTTCCCCGTGGAAATCCTCTGCGCGGACGACGGCTCCGACGACGGCACGATTGAAAAGCTGCGCGGCTGGGAGGCAGCGCACCCCGACACCGTCCGCGTCTTTGTCATGGACCGCGTGCCGGGCAAAAAATATGAGGGCAATGAGCGCATCCGGCGGATGAACGCCATCCGCGGGCGGCTTTTTTACGAGGCCAAAGGCAGCTATGTCTGCTATCTGGACGGCGACGATTTTTACACCGATGACCGCAAGCTGCAAAAGCAGGCGGACATTTTGGACGCCGACACAGGCCACAAATACGTGGCCTGTGGGCACAACGGCTGCTACTACTGGCAGAGCACCGGCGAGACGAAGCCGATTGAAAAGCCCATCCGGGAATGTGCGCTGACGGCGAAGGAGTATTGGAGCTTTTTCTACATCCACACCAACGCCATGATGTTCCGCAACATCGGTCTGCAGGGCATTGACCCGTACACGAGCGGCATTCAAATCATTGATAACCTGCTGACCTACCAGTTTCTGCCCTACGGCGGGGTGTACTATATCCCGGACTGTATGTTCAACTACCGCCAGACGGAGGACAGCACCTTCCACCGCCGCAGCGTCTACCAGAATTATATCCTGAACGCCTTGATGCTCTACCAGCAAAAGACGGTGCTGCGCGGTTTATTCGGCGCGGGGCTGGTACGCACCCTGTTTGAGTACACCCAGCTGTATGAGAACCGCCGCGACCCGAAGCTGACCGAGGAGGGGCAGACCTACCTCGAAAACATTGACCGCTACGGCGCGGGCCGCCTGCGCCGCCTTGTGAACTATAATAAGGAAAGCGCCCCGGTGCGCCTGTGGTGTGAGCTGGAAAATAAATTCTGGTTCTTTATGACGAAGGTGTTCCGCCACTATATCTGGAAGCCCAAGGTGCGGGCACTGCTGGAAGAAGCCCGCGTGAAAACCGAAAAAGGGGAGTGTTGAATCATGGAAGATATGAGCGAGCTGACCGCCGAAGAACAGGCCAAGCTGCTGCGGCATGAACTGGAAGCTGTCTACGGCTCGTCGTCGTACAAGATCGGCCGCGCCGTGACCTGGCTGCCCCGCCATGCGAAAAAGGCGCTGGCGTACCTTGCCCACAACGGCCCGGCCATCAGCGCCAAATATCTGTATACCTACGCGAAATATCACAAGGTCGCCAACAAGGACTACGCCTACTGGGCCTGCCTGCAAAAAAAGGACTACCCCGAGGCGCTGAAAAAATGGTTCCTGGAGACAAACTACACTCACACACCGCTCGACCTCGAACACCCCAAATCCTTCAGCGAGAAGACTCAGTGGCTCAAGCTGTACGGCGGGTTCGAGGATGTCTATCCCCTCGTTGACAAGTATGCCGTGCGCGAGTGGGTCAAGGAGAAGATCGGCGAGGAATACCTTATCCCGCTGCTGGGCGTCTGGGATCGCTTTGACGACATCGACTTCGACAAGCTGCCGGACAAGTTCATGCTGAAGGTCAACCACGGCGCGGGCTGGAACATCGCCGTGCAGGATAAATCCAAGTTCGATAAGGCGGACGCCAAGCGGAAGATCGAGGGCTGGCTTAAGCTGAACTACTGCTACCTGATGGGCGGGTTGGATGTGCAGTACATCCACATAAAGCCGCGCATCATCGCTGAAAAGTTCATCGAAAATGACGGCGGCGACCTCTACGATTACAAAATTTTCTGCTTCAACGGCGAGCCGAAAATTATTTTGCATATTGAGGAGCGCTATACCGACAAGGAGGAACGGATGTTCTTTCTGGATACCGACTGGAACCAGCTGCCCTTCAACATCAATGTGCCGCTGGAACTGGACGCCGATCTGCCCCGCCCGGCGAACCTTGAAAAAATGCTGGACATTGCCCGCACGCTGAGCCAAGGCTACACTGCCGTGCGCGTCGACCTGTACTCGCTCAATGACGGCAGCATCAAGTTCGGCGAGATGACCTTCACCACCGAGAGCGGTATCTCCCGCTGGCACCCGGAGAGCGCCAACGAGTACATGGGCAGCCTGATCCACCTGCCCGGCGTCGACGACGCCCCGGCGGAGGGCAACGCGTGACGCCCGCCGTCAGCGTCATCGTCCCGGTCTACAAGGCCGAGGCGACCCTCGACGCCTGCGTCGAGAGCATCCTTGCGCAGACGTTCCCGGACTTTGAGCTGCTGCTCATCGACGACGAAAGCCCGGACCGCTGCCCGGAAATGTGCGATGCCTGGGCAAAAAAAGACCCGCGCATCCGCGCTTTGCACCCGGCCAAGGCCGGGCCCGGCCCGTCCGGCGCGCGCAACGCCGGGGTGCAGGCCGCCGCGGCCCCCTGGCTGACGATGGTGGACAGCGACGACACGATAGCGCCCGACCTTGTGGAAAAGCTGTTGGCGGGCGCGGAGACCACCGGCGCAGAGCTGGTGATCTGCAACGGCTGCCCCGTGACCGAGGACGGCGCACGGCACCCGCTGCCCGCCGACGAGCAGTTCACGAAGGACACGCTGCTGGACGTAGATGCGTTCTGGGACGCCTTCCATACGCCATGGATCAACCAGTTCACCGGCACGGCCCACCGCCTCTACGCCGCAAGGCTTTTTGACGGCGTGCGCTACCCCGTGGGTCTGCTGCACGAGGATTACTACGTGCTGCCGGATTTAATTGCACATTGCAGCGCTGTTTACTGCATGGCCTTTACGGGTTATTATGTGCTGCGCCACGCGGGCAGCATCACCGACGGTGCGCGCCATGAGGTGCGTCTGGCCATGACGAAAGGCGACATCCACCGCGCCGAATACTTTTTGCGCAACGGCTGGTATGACCGTGCCGAGGGTGCGCTGACCGACGCCGCACTGTTTTTACACGACAACAAGCGCGCCTACGATTTGACAAAGCCCGGCCACCGCGCGGAATTTGCCGAGACAAAACGTGAGCTTTGCCGCGTGTACAATGCGCTGGCCACCCAAAAGGGGAGCGCGTCGATGAAACTGCGGGCCGCCGCACTGAGGGCGGGGCTGGGCGTGTTTGCCATGTATGTGAGAGCGCGGGGGTGACGGGCAGAGCCCCTCCGGCCATCGCTGCGCTCGGCCACCTCCCCGCAAAGCGAGGAGCTGGCCGCGAAGCCGGCCTGAGGGGCTTTAGCCCGTTCCCGCCGCCCGAACCTCTCCCCAACAAAACCGCCAACAAAAGGAGCCCCCTCATGCCCACCGTCACCGTTATTATCCCGGTCTATAAGGTCGAGCGCTATCTCGACGCCTGTGTGGAGAGCGTTGTGCGGCAGAGCTATGCGGACTTGGAGATACTCCTCGTCGACGACGGTAGCCCGGACCGCTGCCCGGCGCTCTGCGATGCCTGGGCAGAAAAGGACCCGCGCATCAAGGTCATCCACCGGGAGAACGGCGGCCTGTCCGCCGCGCGCAACTCCGGCATCGACGCCGCCATGGGCGAGTTTTTGCTGTTCGTTGACAGCGACGACTTATTAGAACCCGACGCCGTCCGCCGCGCGGTGGACGCCCAACGGCAGCAGGACGCCGATCTGGTCATCTTCAACCTGACCTACGTCGATGAAGAGAACCGCCCGCTGCCGCAGCCGGATTTCAGCGGCTTTACGGATGAGATCCTCGACGAGGACGGCGTCTGGCAGCGCTGCTTTGCCCTGGCGGAAACGAGGATTTACTACGTTGTGGCGTGGAATAAGCTCTACCGCCGTAGCCTGTTCCAACACCTGCGCTATGCCCCGGGCAAACGGTATGAGGATCAGTTCCTGCTGCCCCACCTGCTGGCACAGTGCAAAACCATTGCCTGCCTGGCCGCGCCCGGCTACCGCTACGTGCAGCGCAGCGGCAGCATCATGGCGCAGGGGTCGAGCCGCACCTATCTGGATCGGCCCGAGTACCTGCTGGACTGGTGCGCCTACTTTACCCAAAAGGGCGATGCCCTGCGGGCCGAGGGGCTGCTGAACGACGCCATACAGAACCTTGCCGAAAAGCAATGCTTTGACCTGTCCACACCCGCCCAACGGGCCCGCTACCGCGCCGCCTGCCGCGCCTGTGCCGACAGCTACACCGCGCTGGCCGCGGCCACGGGGCAGCGCTCGATGCGTCTGCGCGCCGCGCTGCTGCGCATCGGTCTGCCCGCCTACCAAGCCTTTTTGAAACACAAAACCTAAGGAGTTCCACGCATGGAAAAAACGCAACTGCAAAACTACCATGTCCACTACGGCCCGGCCCAGGGCTGGAGCCGTGTTGACCTGCGCGAGCTGTGGCGCTACAAGGACCTGATCTGGCTCTTTGTCAAGCGCGATTTCAACGTCATGTACAAGCAGACGGTGCTGGGCCCGGCGTGGATCTTAATTAACCCGCTCATGTCCACGGCCATGTACTGCGTCATGTTCGGCACGATTGCCCAGCTGTCCACCGACGGCGTGCCGCAGATTCTGTTCTATCTGGCCGGTACGGCGCTGTGGGGCTTCTTCTCGTCCTGCATCAACAAGGTGTCGGGCACGTTCACGACGAACTCCAACATCTTCAGCAAGGTGTATTTCCCGCGGCTGGCCATGCCGATTTCGACGGTGATCTCCGGCCTTATCAACTTTCTTGTGCAGTTTGCACTGCTTTTCATCCTGCTGCTTGTCTACCTTGCCAAAGGCGAGGTCAGCCCGCACTGGGGCATGCTGCTGCTGTGCGTGCCGCTGGTGCTGCAGGTCGGCCTGCTGGGCCTTGGCTGCGGCATCATCGTGTCCAGCCTGACGACCCGCTACCGCGATCTGATGGTCGTTGTGACCTTCGGCGTCCAGCTGTGGATGTACGGCTCGCCCGTCGTCTACCCGCTGTCGATGATCACCCACCCCGTCCTGCGCACTGTCATGGTCATCAACCCGATGACCGCACCGATGGAGAGCTTCCGCTATATCTTCTTCGGCACCGGGCAGGTCACGGGCGTCATGTGGGCGTCGTCGCTGATCTGGACCGTTGCGCTGCTGGCGCTGGGACTGTCGCTTTTCAGCAAGGTCGAAAAGACCTTCGTCGATACGGTGTAAGGGGGCGCGAGTATGCGTGAAAATTCGTTGATGATTCGCGTCGAGAACGTGAAAAAGCAGTACCGCTTGGGGCAGATCGGCGGCGGCACGCTGCGCGGCGACCTGCAAAGCTGGTGGGCCCGCAAGCGCGGCAAGGAGGACCCGAACACCCTCATTGGCACCGACCAGCGCCTGATCGGTACGACGTTTATGGCGCTGAACGGCGTCAGCTTCACGGTCAACAAGGGCGAGGCCGTCGGCATCATCGGCTCGAACGGCGCGGGCAAGTCCACGCTGTTAAAGCTGCTGACCCACGTCACAGCCCCCACCTCCGGCGATATTGACCTGTATGGCCGCGTCGCCTCGATGCTCGAGGTCGGCACCGGCTTCCACCCCGAGATGACGGGCCGGGAAAACGTCTACCTGAACGGCGCGATTTTAGGTATGACCCGCGCCGAAATTGACGCCAAGATGGCGGAAATTATTGAGTTCTCCGAGGTCGGCGACTTTATCGACACGCCGGTCAAGCGCTATTCCAGCGGCATGTTCGTGAAATTGGCATTCTCCGTTGCCGCCCATCTGGACAGCGAAATTATGATCATGGACGAGGTCCTCGCCGTCGGTGACATGAAGTTCCAGAAAAAGTGCCTGACCAAGATGCGCCAGGCCGCCCGGCGCGACGGCAAGACCGTGCTCTACGTCAGCCACAACATGGCGACGATCCGCGACCTGTGCGACCGTTGCATCGTGCTGGACAAGGGCAAGGTCATCTTCGACGGTGACGTGGACGAGGGCATCGCGCTGTACCTCTCCACCAAGTCGCAGGAGGCATCCTTCATCGACTACTCGGGCGTCAAGCGCGACAACTGGTTCAAGCGCGACAACATCCGTCTGCAGTCCGTTGAGCTGCTCGACGCCGACAATGAGGTGCTCGAGCGCCGCAAGCCGGTCACAGTGCGCTACCGCGTCCATGTCAACGAGGCTGTCGCGGACGTGGGTCTGCGGCTGGAAATGCGCGACGAGGTCGGCAACCCGCTGGGCGCGACCTGCGTCTATGGGCTGGATCTGCAGCCCGGGTATACGACGTTCACGGCGCGGTATGATTTGAGCGTGCTGGCCCCCGGCAAGTACGGCAGCTATTTCACCGTCATCACCCAGGGCGAGGGCGGCGCACATACGGTGGAGGACTGGGTCCCCGGCATGATGTTCCGCATGGTGGACACCCTGACCGAGGGCGAGACCGAGTGGAACACCACCGCATGGGGCCCCATCGAGCTGCCCACCGCCGCCGTGGTGGAGGTGCAGCATGACTAAGGTCGCGGCGCTCTACATCGCCACCGGCAGGTACACGGTGTTCTGGCCGGAATTTTACGAGAGCGCCGAGAAATACCTGCTCAAGGACTGCGAGGTCCACTACTTTGTCTTTACCGACGCCGCGACCCTGCCCGGGGACGACAACCCCCGCGTGCATATCTGTGCGCAGGAAGCCTACTCCTGGCCGTTTGCCACGCTGCGCCGGTTTGAGATTTTTTTGAAGCAGGAGCAAGCGCTGAAAGCGTTTGACTACATCTTCTTCTTCAACGCCAACGCCGAGTTCATGCAGCCCGTCACGCGGGAGATGCTTTTGCCCCGCGCTGAAAAGGGCGAGCACCTGCTGGTCGTGCAGCACCCGTCGTTCTACGCCAAACCGAATTATGAGTTCACCTATGATCGCAACCCCCGCAGCACGGCCTGTATCCCCTACGGGCTGGGCAAATACTACGTCTGCGGCGGCGTCAACGGCGGCGAGGCGGCGGCATTTTTGCAGCTTTGCCACACGCTGGACGCACGCATCCGCCGCGACCTGCAGCGCAACGTCATTGCGCTCTGGCACGATGAATCCCAAATCAACCGGTATATCCTGTTCCGCAAAGACTTCCGCGTGCTGACCCCGGCGTTCTGCTACCCCGAGGGCTGGGACCATCTGCCGTTCCCCTGCATCATCCGCATCCGCAGTAAGGCGCGGTATATCGACATTCCGGCGCTGCGCAAGGACGCGCCGGAGACGAAGCTCTCCCCGGCGGTGGCGCGGTGGAACCACTTTGCCATGCGCGCCGCGCGGTGGACGCAGAACCATATTTTCAAAAAAGGAAGCTGACCGATGACCGATACAAGCTGGCAAAACCGTGTGACCCTGCTGGTCAACAGCTGCGACGCCTACGCCGATTTGTGGCAGCCGTTCTTTACGCTGCTCAAGCGCTATTTTGTGCCGCTGCCTGCGGAAATCCTGCTGAACACCGAGACAAAGGACTTCACCTTTGACGGGCTGAATCTACGCTGTGTGCACAGCACCGCGCCGACCTACGGCGAGCGGATGACAGACGCCCTGCGCGAGGTGAAAACCGAGTACACGCTGCTGCTGCTGGATGACTTTTTCCTGCGGCGGCCCGTGGATATTGCGCGGCTGGCGGACATTGTCCGCTGGATGGACGCGGATCGGGACATCGTTTATTTCAACAGCGACGTGACCGCCGCGGTGTGTGATTTGGAGGTGGACCGCTACCCCGGCTACCGCCGCCTGCCCGTCGGCAACCGCTACACGCTGAATTTGCAGGCTGCCGTCTGGCGCACGGCCAAATTTGCCGCCTACTGGCAGCACAAGGTCAGCCCATGGGACTGGGAGGAGCGCTGCAACGTGCTGACCGCCGCCCACCCGCGGGATAAGTTCTACTGCGTCACGCGGGAGGATGCGCGGTTCCTCGACTACGGCTACCACGGCGGCCAGTGGATGGGCATCTGCCACGGCCAGTGGGTGGAATCTGACGTTGTGCCGCTGTTTGAGAAGGAGGGAATCGAGGTCGATTTCTCAAAGCGCGGCTTCATAGACCTCGAGAACCGCCCCGCCAGCCTGAACAAAAGCGCGGACCGCGCCGAGCGCTATGCCCGCGTGCGCGCCTGTCTGGGGACGGCGTACCTGCTGCCGTATTTTGTGTTCTGCCGCCGGTGCAATCTGTATTCCAAACGGAACCACTGCGCCGTCGATGAGGATTATTTCCACTACCTACAGCGCAAGGCCGATTTGCAGAATAAGACCGGCAAAAAAATCTGGTTCGGGCCGATGCAGAGATAAAAAGCCCTCCCCCTTGGGGGGAGGGTGGCCGCGGGCCGGGTGAGGGGCAGCTTTGCCGAGATGACCCGATTATGGGTTGTAATGGCGAGGTCTGCCCTCATCAGTCACCTGCGGTGACAGCTTCAGTCTACGTGCTAATAGCCGCCTTTCGTCGGTTGCACTCCGACACGCGCCTGCGGGCGCAGTAACGAAAAAAGGATATGCAACAGAAAAGCTCTGCTGCATATCCTTTTATTTTTTACCGGTAATCAATCGGCAGCGTCGGCAGGCCGTTCAGACTCCAATCGGCTAAATTGCCGTCCTGAAACTCGTAATACCCCTGCGCGGCGATCATCGCGCCGTTGTCGCCGCAGTATTTCAGCTCGGGCAAAAAGATCTTTGCGCCGAGCTTCTGCGCGCCGTCGTTGACCAGCTGGCGCAGACGGCCATTGGCGGCGACGCCGCCGGCCAGCACAACCTGCCTGGCGTTTGTGTCCGCCGCCGCGGCCAGCAGCTTTTTGGCCAGGATCTGGTCGATGCGCTCCTGAAAGCTCGCGGCCATGTCGGCCACGTTCACGGCCTGGCCCTTCTGCTCGGCGTTGTGGACCTCGTTGATGACGGCGGTTTTCAGACCGCTGAAGCTCACGTTGTACTTACCGTCCACATGGGGCACGGGCAGCTTGTACGCCTTGGGGTTGCCGTCTCGCGCCGCCGCGGCCACGCTGGGGCCGCCGGGGTAGGGCAGACCCAGCGTGCGGGCGACCTTGTCGTAGGCCTCGCCCGCGGCATCGTCCACGGTGCGGCCTAAGATTTTATAGCGGCACCAGTCCTCGACCAGCACAATGTGGCTGTGCCCGCCGCTGGCGACGAGGCACAGAAACGGCGGCTTCAGATCCTGATGCGTTAAATAGTTGGCCGCAATGTGCCCGCGCAGGTGGTGCACCGGCACAAGCGGTTTGCCCGCCGCGTAGGCCAGCCCCTTGGCAAAGTTGACGCCCACCAGCACCGCGCCGATGAGCCCCGGCGCAAACGTCACGGCCACGGCGTCCACGTCGGCCATCGTCATGCCGGCGTCGGCCAGCGCCTTGTCAACGGTGGCGCTGATATACTCCGCATGGCGGCGGCTGGCGATCTCCGGCACAACGCCGCCGTAGAGCGCCTGCTCTTTGACGCTGGTGGAGATAACGTTGGAGATGACCTTCCGCCCATCCTCCACAATCGCCGCCGCGGTTTCGTCGCAGGTGGACTCGATACCTAAAACATACATATTATCACCCTTTTTAAAGGAGTAGAGTAAAATCTCTTGGCCCCCTCTGGGAGGGGGCTCCGCCCGCAGGCGGTGGGGGAGAAAACTTTGCGGTAATACGAAAAATTTCGGGTAATGGCACAGTTCGCTCCCTCCGCCCCTACGGGGCACCTCCCTCGCCGAGGGAGGCAAGTAGCGCGCGTTCGCGCGAAATATTTAATGTGCCTCCAGCCACGTCTTTCCCACGCCGACCTCCGTCGTCAGGGGAACGCTGTAATGCACGACGTTTTCCATTTCTTCCTTCAAAATGCGCTTGACTTCGTCGATTTCTTCCTCGGGCGCTTCGACGATCAGCTCATCGTGTACCTGCAAAAGCAGACGCGCCTGCAATTTCTCGTCCCGCAGGCGCTGCCAGACGTGGACCATGGCCAGTTTAATGATGTCCGCCGCAGTGCCCTGGATCGGCGTGTTGCGGGCCATCCGCTCGCCGCTGGCGCGCACCTGAAAGTTCGAGCTGGCCAGCTCCGGCAGGGCGCGGCGGCGGCCAAACAGCGTCTCGACGTAGCCCTTGTCCTTCGCGTGGGCGATGCAGTCCTTCATATACCCGTCCACCTTCGGGAAGGTGTCGAGGTAGGTCTTTAAGAAAGTGTCCGCCTCCTTGACCGGGATGCCCAGATCCTTGCTCAGGGAGTATGCGCCCTTGCCGTACATGATGCCGAAGTTGATGGCCTTGCTGGCCGAACGCAGCTGCGGCGTGACCTCGCTCTCGGGGATGTGATAGATTTTGGCGGCGGTGGAGCGGTGGATGTCCGCGCCGTTCAAAAACGCCTGCTGCATGTGCTCGTCGCCTGTGATATGCGCCAGAATGCGCAGCTCGATCTGCGAGTAGTCGGCGTCCACGAGCGTCTCGCCCGCGCCCGCCACAAAGTAGCCGCGCAGGCGGCTGCCCAGCTCGGTGCGGATGGGAATGTTCTGCAGGTTCGGCTCGGTGGAGGAGATGCGTCCGGTGCGCGCCTCGGTCTGGATGAAGGTCGAGTGGACCCGCCCGTCCGCGGCTTCGGCGTTCAGCAGGCCGTCCACGTAGGTGGACAGCAGCTTGGCGTAGGTGCGGTATTTCAGAATCTCGTCAATGACCGGGCTGTAGGGGCGCAGGCTTTCCAGTGTCTCGGCGTCGGTGGAGTAGCCGCGGGCGTTTTTCTTGCGCGGCGGCAGGCCCAGCTTGTCAAACAGCGCCTCGCCCAGCTGCTTCGGACTGTTTACGTTGAACGAATAACCGACGGTTGTATAAATATTGTTTAAGATCCCGTCCAGCTCGCTGCGCAGGCTGTCGCCGAACGCGCGGATGCCGTCGGCGTCAATCGCGAAGCCGATGCGCTCCATGTCGGCCAGCACCCGGGCCAGCGGCAGCTCCATCTCGTCCAGCAGCTTGCGTTGGCCGCTCTCGTCCAGCGCGGCGGCCAGCGTGTCGCACAGGCCCGCCAGCACGCCCGCATCGGGCGCGGCCTCACAGGCAAAGGCGGCGTGTACGCCGTACTCGGCGGCCAGGGAGTGTACCTCATAGCCGCTGGCCGACGGGTTTAAAAGATACGCGGCCAGCTTGCCGTCAAAGCGCAGCGCACTGCCGATGCCGCCGTGCTCCAGCGCCAGGCGGTAGAGCGGCTTTGCGTCGAACGCCCAAAGCTCGGCACCGCTGTCCAGAATCGCGGCCAGCCGGTCCATGTCGGGCAGGTAGACGTCCTGCCCCTGCACAAGGTACCAATCGCCGTCGGCATTCCGGGCGGCGTAGAAGCGGCCCTCCAGCAGCAGCGGCAGGGGGGACGGCTCGACGGTCTCGAGCGGTGCGGCATTCTCGGATGGGGCGGGCGCGGTGCCGCCGTTCAGGCCCCAGCGGTCCACCAGCTTGTGCATTTCCAGCGCGGCCAGCAGCTGCGCGGCGGCAGCGGGGTCACCGGGCTGGCGCAGGTAGGCGGCAGGGTCGGTCTCGATGGGCGCGTCCTTGCGGATCGTGCCCAGCATATAGGACAGGTCGGCCTTGTCGCGGTTGGCGGTCAGCTTGGCGCGCTGCCCCGGCTTGACGGCCTTGTCGTCGATGTTATCATAGACGCCCTGCAAACTGCCGAACTTTGAAATCAGCGCCAGCGCGGTTTTTTCGCCGATGCCGGGCACGCCGGGAATGTTGTCCGACGCATCGCCCATCAGGCTCTTGACGTCGATGAGCTGCGGCGGCTCGATGCCGTACTTCTCGCGGATGGCGGCGGGGTCCATGGGGATGGTCTCTTTGTTGGTCGCCAGCAGCACGGTGGTTGCATCGTCCACAAGCTGCAAGCTGTCGCGGTCACCGGTAGCCAGCAGCGTCGTGCCGCCCGCGGCCTCGCACGCTGCGGCCAGCGTGCCGAGAATATCGTCGGCCTCCCAGCCGGCCTTGCTGACCTGCACAAAGCCAAGGTCTGTCAGCAGCTCCTTCAAAACCGGCATCTGCTGGGCCAGCTCCTCGGGCATACCGTGGCGGGTGGCCTTGTAGCCGTCGTAGGCGGTGTGGCGGAACGTCGGCGCGCGCTCATCCCACGCGATGGCGACGGCGTCGGGCTTGTGCGCCGCCAGCAGGTTGAGCAGTATATTTTGGAAGCCGTAGATGGCGTTGGTGTAGCGGCCATCCTTCGTCGTCAGCAGCTTGATGCCGAAAAACGCGCGGTTGACCAGGCTGTTGCCGTCCAGGACCATGAGTTTCATGCGCAATACTCCTTATAAACAATCTACATTTCAGTATACCACATTTGCGGAAAATATGGTAGAATAGAATGTAAAAATCGAAAAGTCTAAAGCCTTCCCCCGCGGGCGGGGGAAGGTAGCGCGCGGCGCCGGATGAGGGGGCGGGCTTACGGCCGGGACCCGGTCACGGGCGGCTGCGCGGACTTTGCCCTCATCAGCCGCCTGCGGGCGGCAGCTTCCCCCGAGGGGGAAGCCTTTTGGAAAGGAAACTTATGCAGCTACGCAACCTATCCATCCCCACCGGCGCGGTGTTTGCGCCGATGGCCGGCCTGACCGACGCGGCGTGCCGCCATCTGATGGCCGACCACGGCGCGGCCTGGACCGTCAGCGAGATGGCCAGCGCCAAGGCGCTGAACTTCCACGATGAAAAATCCCTGGCTCTGCTGCGGGACAAGCACCCCCACGGCCTGTACGCCATCCAGCTGTTCGGCGCGGAGCCGGAGTCGATGGCCAAGGCAATTCTGTTTGTAAGGGAGCAGGGCATCCAATTTGACATTCTCGACATCAACATGGGCTGCCCCGCGCCCAAGATCACCGGCAGCGGCGCGGGCAGCAGGCTGCTGCTGGACCCGCCGCTCTGCGGGCAGATGGTCGCCGCCGCGCGCAAAGCGCTGGGCGATGATACGCCGCTGACCGTCAAGATGCGCATCGGCTGGGACGCCGACCACCTGACCGGCGTAGAGGTCGCCAAACAGCTTGAGGCCAACGGCGCGGACTTGATCGCCGTCCATGGCCGCACGCGGGAGCAGATGTACATCCCGCCCATCGACACGGCGGCCATCGCGGCCATCAAGCAGGCCGTGTCCGTCCCGGTGCTGGCCAACGGCGACGTGACCACCGCCGACGAAGCCCTTACCTTATTAAAGGCAACCGGCTGCGACGGCGTTATGATCGGGCGCGGTGCGCTGGGCGACCCGTGGCTGTTTGCGCAGGTGCGCGCGGCGCTGCTGGGCGAGGAACGCCCGCCCGAGCCGACGCTGAACCAGCGGATGACCGCTTTGCGCGACCAAATCTACGAAATGTGCGAGGAAAAGGGCGAGTGGGCCGCCATGCCCCAGGCACGCAGCCAGGCCATGCACTATATGAAGGGCCTGCACGGCGCTGCCGCCCTGCGCCGCTACTGCTCGATGCTGGAGCATTTTACCGATGTGGACACATTGATCGATGCGGTGTACAAGCTGCAGTAATGTAGGGGCCGGGCATGCCCGGCCCGCAACCTTCCCGTAAAAGCGCAATAACCGGTATGCCGCGGGCCGGGCATGTCCGGCCCCTACCGTGGCGCTTCAAAACCGTCCCCTCGTCAATTCGTCCAGATTCTGCTCGTAGCAGGGCAGCATGTGCTCGATGAAATACTCCGCCTCGGGGCTGTGCATGGCGTGCAGGGCGGCCATCTGCTGGGCGTAGGCGGCCTCAAACTCGCGGTTGCCGCCGCGGTCCTCCTCAATGCACTTGATGACGGCGGAAAGTCGGTCCGCGGCCTTTAAAATTTTGCGCTCGGCGTCGTTCAGCACGCTGCCGGTCAGCCAGACCTGGGTCTCGGCCTGTAATTCTTCGGGCTGCAGGCTCGCCATCACGCGGGCGCTCTCGTGCTCCACGGCCTTGTACGCTGTGCGCAGGGCGTCGTTCTTGTACTTGACGGGCGTCGGCATATCACCGGTCAGAATCTCCGGTGCATCGTGGTAAATGGCCGCTGTGGCTACGACCTCGGGCCGCAGGGCCGCGCCGGTGCCCGTGCAGTGCCTGCCGATCAGGCAGAGCGTGTGCGCCAGCATGGCCGTGTCGGCGGTGTGCTCGCTCAGGGACTCGGGGCGGGTGCTGCGCATCAGGCACCAGCGGGTGATGTACTTCATGCGGCTGAACAGCGCGCTGAACGGATAGGTTTTCATCTTCACGCGACCTCCGGTTTGTGGTATAATGGGGCGTATGCAGGGGCCGATGCTCGCCATCGACCCGGGAGGCGTCAGGGACGCCGCCCCCTACAGCTCTACGGTAAGTATACCACAACTTTCCTCAAAGTGAGGCCCCATAAAGGGGACTATCAATATGCAAAGCACAATTTTTAAACAAAAATCGAACTATTGGCGCGTCTTTGCACTCTGCTTTTTCACGGCGGTGCTGTTGTTTGCGCCCCACTGCATCGTGGATGCCGTCGCGGGCGGCGGGTACTTCCACTACGCGGGGGACTTCAACGACCAGCAGATCAACTTTTACCAGTACGCCAACGCCTTTGTCAAAAACGGCGGGTCGTTCAGCTGGGCCACCGACCTGGGCAGCGGGTTTGTCAATTCCTACTCGTTCTACCTGCTGGGCAGTCCGTTCTTCTGGCTGTCCATGGTCGTGCCCGCGCGGCTCATGCCGTGGGCCATGGTGCCGCTGCTCTGCCTGAAAATGGCCGTTGCGGGCGGCGGCGGGTATCTCTGGGCGCGCCGCTGGGTGCGGGACGAGACCTGGAGCATGCTGGCGGGCCGCCTGTATGCGTTTTCCGGGTTCAGCATCTACAACATCTTTTTCAACCACTTTCTGGACGTTGTGGCGCTGTTTCCGTACATGCTGGCCGCGCTGGACGACGCGGTCATCGACGATAAAAAGGGCGCGTTCCCGTTCTGGGTCGCGCTGAACCTTGTCGATAACTACTTCTTCTTCGCCGGGCAGGCGGTCTTTCTTATCATCTATTTCTTTTGCATGGCCGCCGGGCGGCGGTATGAGCTGGGCCTGCGCAAGTTCGTGCGCCTGGCGTGGGAGACAGCTCTGGGCTGTGCCTGCGGGTGCGTGCTGCTGCTCCCGGCGGGGCTGTCGCTGCTGCAAAATCCGCGTACCATCGACCCGTTCAGCGGGTACGGGTATCTGTTCTACGGCAAATCCCAGCAGTACGGCGCGATTTTTTACAGCACCCTGCTCATGCCCGACGCGCCCTATTTCAAGGACCTGTTTCAGGAGGGCATCCTCAAGCACACGAGCCTGACGGCCTATCTGCCGCTGGTCGGTGTCGCGGGCGGGCTGGCGTTCTGCCGCGCAAGGGAGCGCCACCCGTTCACCTACATTTTAAAGGTCTGCATCGCCTGTGCGTTTGTACCGGTGCTGAACAGTGCGTTCTATGCGCTCAACTCGAGCTACTACGCGCGGTGGTACTATATGCCGATTCTGGTTTTGTGCGGTGCAACGTGCTATCTGCTCTCCCGCCCGGCACTGGCCGAGCAGCGTCTGCCGCGGGCGCTGCGGCTGACGACCTTCCTGACGCTGACGGCGGTGGTGTTCGCCGTTGTGCCGGGCAAGGACGACGACGGCAACACGGTCTTTGGCGTGCTGGACGAGCCCGCGCGGTTCTGGGCTATCTTCGGCATGACGATGCTGGGTATCGTGATTTTTGCGCTGCTGTGGCATTTTTGCCGCCGTAAGCGGCGGTGGGGCGCGATTCTGACCGCCGCCGTGCTGGGATTCAGCCTGCTGTACGGCAGTTTGCATCTGTCTCTGACGAAGTACGCCCAGTGGGACGTGGACAGCAATCTGATTGCCGAAACCTATGATTCCGTCGAGGACGTCGCCGCCGCGCTGCCGGACGATGCGTTTTACCGCATTGACGCCTACGGTGCGCACAACAATCTGGGGCTGTGGTTCAACAGGAGCTGCCTGCAATTCTTCAACTCGACGGTTGCGCCGAGTATCATGGCGTTTTACCCCGAGGTCGGCGTCAAGCGGGACGTGAACTCCAAGCCAGACGCCGAGAACTACGCCCTGCGCGGCCTGTTGAGCGTGCGGTACACGCTGGTCGCCAAAGACAAGGAGACCGAGTGGACCGGCAAGGATCTGCCCGGCTGGCAGCGCACCGGCGAGACCGACGCCTACGCCCTCTACGAGAACGAAAACTGGGTGCCGATGGGCTTTACCTACGACTGCTACGTGACAGCGGACCAGCTGGAGCGGGTAAGCGAGGAAGAACGCGCCCAGATTTTGTGCCGCGCGATTTTGCTGGACTACGACCAGATCTCCGCCTTTGGCAGCCTGCTGGAACCCTTGCCCGACGAGGAGCTGACCGACCGCGGCGAGGATGCCTACGCCGCCGACTGTGCCGCCCGCCGTGCCGCCGGTGTGGCAGCGTTTACCGCGACGGACACCGGCTTTACCGCAAAGACCGCCTATGGCGCGGACGAGCTGGTGTTTTTCAGCGTGCCCTATGACGACGGGTTCAGTGCCACGGTCAACGGTGAGCCCGCCGCGATTGAGAAGGTGGACGACGGCCTGATGGCCGTGTACGTGCCCGCGGGGGAGAACGAGATAGAATTTACATACCATACGCCCGGATTGAAGGTGTCCGCCTGCGTGAGCGCAGCGGCGATTGCGGTGTATGGGGTGTATTTGCTGGTGATTATAAGGAAACGAAAAAGCCAGCCGGGAAGTAAGCGGTAACGTTTGTAGGAGGCAAGACCCCTCCCTACGAACTTGTTGGAAAAATGAGCCATTTGCGCGGGCGAAGCCCGCGAGTAAAGCCTCCCCATCAGGGGAGGTGGCCGCGAAGCAGGCCGGAGGGGTTCAGCCCGTTGACGGGCAGCATAGCAAAGCCGCGGGCCGGGCATGCCCGGCCCCTACGGACTGCCGTGAATCGTTGTGCACGAGAGGGGCAAGGGAGGGCGGCAGCCCGCCCCTTTGCAGTGGGCGGGCGGTTGCCCGGGAACGGGTGGTGACGCGAGGCCCGTCGGGACCCTTCAGGCCTCGCACGCTCGGCCAGCTCCCCTGATGGGGAGCCTTTTGCGGGCTACCGCCCGAGATTATAGCAGCCGTTAAAAACAGCGGGGGTTCGGGGGAACTCCCGACTCAAAAGTGGAGGAAGGCTCGGCGGCGTTAAGAACGGACAGTAATACTGCGTCCGTTTAGCCGCCGAGACTTCCGACTTCCGCTTTGGGGGTCTTGGGGGCGTGCAGCCCCCAAGTCGCGGGTCCGCTGCGTCGAAACAGCGGCAGTTTTCTTTGCAAGCTTTCTTTTGCTGCCAAAAGAAAGCGAGTTTCCGGGAGGATGCCGTTCATACTTTAGCCGAACCGAGAAAGGAAAAACCATGCCAAACCATGCTGAACAGCTCGCACAGGAGCTGAACTTAAACGTCAAAAACGTGCAGGGCGCGATTGAACTGATCGACCAGGGCAATACGATCCCGTTTATTGCCCGCTACCGTAAGGAAGCCACAGGCTCGATGGATGACCAGGTCCTGCGTGACCTCGGGGATCGTCTCGAATACCTCCGCGGCCTCGATAAGCGCAAGGATGAGGTCACGTCCTCCATCACCGAGCAGGGCGCGATGACGCCCGAGCTGACCGCCGCACTCTCCAAGGCGAAAACCCTCGCCGAGGTCGAGGACATCTACCGCCCGTATAAGCCCAAGCGCAAGACCCGCGCCAGCATCGCCAAGGCGCGCGGTTTGCAGCCGCTGGCCACGGCCATCTTCCGCCAGGACGCCGCATTTGACCCCGAGAGGGCCGCCGCGGACTACCTCAACGACGAGGTCCCCGATGCCGCCGCGGCGCTGGCCGGGGCACAGGATATTATTGCCGAGGCGGTCTCCGATGATGCCGCCTGCCGCGCCGAGCTGCGCCGCTACTACCGCGCGTTTGGCCGTGTCGCCAGCGCCAAGGCCAAGGACGAGGACAGCGTCTACGCCCAGTACTACGACTACGCCGAGCCGCTGAACAAGATCCCCGGCCACCGCGTGCTGGCACTGGACCGCGGCGAGCGCGAGGGCTTTTTGAAGGTCACGATTCAGGTCGACGCCGAGCGTGCCGCGGGCATCGTCAGCTGGATGTTCGCCCGCAAAAAGACCGGCGGCAAAAGCGCCGAGCTTGTGGATGCCGCCGCCCGCGATGCCTACAGCCGCCTCATTCATCCCAGCCTTGAAAACGAGCTGCGCGGCGAACTGTCCGATGCCGCCGCCGAGGGCGCAATTAAGGTCTTTGGCGATAATCTGCGCCAGCTGCTTTTGCAGCCGCCCATCCGCGGCAAAACGGTCATGGGTCTGGACCCCGGCTACCGCATGGGCTGCAAGGTCGCTGTCGTTGATCCCACCGGCAAGGTGCTGGACACGAACGTCGTCTATCCCGTGCCGGAGTTCAAGCGCGTGGACCAGGCAAAAAAGACCATCAAGGCGATGGTTTTGAAGAACGGCGTCGAGGTCATGGCCATCGGCAACGGCACGGCGGGCCACGAGACGGAGGAATTTGCCGCCGAGGTCATCCGCGAGCTGGCCGACGAAAAGAACCTGCATTTGCAGTATATGGTCGTCAGCGAGGCCGGCGCGTCGGTCTACTCCGCCAGCAAGCTGGCTGCCGAGGAGTTCCCCCAGTTTGACGTCAACCTGCGCAGCGCCGTGTCCATCGCACGCCGCTTGCAGGACCCGCTGGCCGAGCTGGTCAAGATCGACCCCAAGGCCGTCGGCGTCGGCCAGTACCAGCACGACATGCCCCAGAAGCGCCTGAATGAGACGCTGGACGGCGTGGTCGAGGACTGCGTGAACAGCGTCGGCGTCGATCTGAACACTGCCTCCGCGCCGCTGCTGCGCCGTGTGGCGGGCGTCAGCGCAGCCACCGCCAAAAATATCGTCGCCTGGCGCGAGGAGGAGGGCGCGTTCACCTCCCGTGCGCAGCTGAAAAAGGTCAAGGGCCTCGGCCCCAAGGCGTATGAGCAGTGCGCGGGCTTCCTGCGGCTGCCCGAGGCGAAGAACCGCCTGGACGCCACCGCCGTCCATCCCGAAAGCTACGCCGCCGCCAAGGCCCTGCTGGACGCCTGCGGCTACACGGCTGCCGAGATCGGCACAGATAAGCTGGCGGGTCTGCCCGGCGTCGTCAGGGCCAAGGGGGCCGGTACCCTCTGTGAGGCGCTGGGCGTGGGCGAGCCGACGCTGAACGATATTGTGGCCGAGCTGTGCAAGCCGGGACGCGACGTCCGCGACAGCCTGCCCAAGCCGCTGCTGCGCAGTGACGTCATGGGTCTGGACGATCTGAAGCCCGGCATGGAGCTGACCGGCACCGTGCGCAACGTCATCGACTTCGGCGCGTTCGTCGATCTGGGTGTGCATCAGGACGGCCTGGTCCATGTTTCACAGATCAGCGATAAATTTATCAAGCACCCGCGCGAGGTGCTCAAGGTCGGCGACATTGTGCGGGTCAAGGTGCTGAATGTGGACACCGCCAAGAAGCGCATCGCCCTGACGATGAAGGGCGTGCCCCAGCAAAACTAATACAAAACCGGCACAAACATATATAAATGTTGCATATAAAAAAAGACGGTGTTAAGACTTTAACGAGGTAAGTCGTGCATTTACACCAAAACACGACAAAAACATTCAGAAAACGAAAATATTTGTTGGCAAATACATAATATATGTGAAAGTGAAAGGCCACAACGGGCAAAACTCGGGCATTCTGACCAAAAGCCAAAAATGAAGGATTTTCTCTTTTGTGCAGGAAATGGAAAAAATCGGATTTGTGCATTATGAACAAAGAAACGGCACATAATTATGCTATAATGCCCAATGTAAGGAGCAGATAGAGCATGGTGGCTCACCTCCTTACCGCAAGCCGTGCGCCCGGTTCCGCCCTGGACACCGGTGCTGAAGATGCGGCAGATTGCGTGGGATTATTTTGGAGGTCATTTATTATGGTGAAACAAGTCAAGGTTTCCAATTTTGCTGAGGTCAAGGGAATCGTGTCTGCTGCCGCCAAGTGTTATAACGATGTCGGCGTGCATGACATGAAGGGCAGCATTGCCGATGCCAAGAGCATCCTGGGCATGATGAGCCTGGATTACAGCCATCCCGTCAAGATCGTCTGTGAGGATGAGCGCGACCTGAACAGCGTTGTCAACGCGATCAAACAGTAAAATAGGAAGGACCGCCCCACGGTGTAAAAGCCGCGGGGCGGTTTTTGCTGCCGCAAAAAGGCTTCCCCATCGGGGGAAGCTGTCCGCGAAGCGGACTGATGAGGGCGGAGCCTATTGTTATAGCCCGTAAATGGGCTGTATCCATAAGCCCACCCCTCATCCGGCCCTGCGGGCCACCTTCCCCCGCGGGGGAAGGCAAGGAGCGCATCACGCCGCTGCGTAAAATTTTCTGAAAATAGAAAGTTTGAAAACACGAGAAAACAAGAGCATTTGAGAGAATTCGAGAGTAAGCACAGAATAAATTAAAATTCTTGCCAAAACCCGTTGACTCTGCTGCCCTTTTCTGCTATAATCACACTTGCGCGAAAAAGCGTCCTGCGGGGCGCTGTTAAATACCGTTATTAGACGGACGTGTTAATTTCTCAATGGAGGTTCCTACTATGAGCACGACTCTCGCTAAGCCCGCTGAAATGGCTGACCGCAAGTGGTATGTGATCGACGCCGCCGGCAAGCCCCTCGGCCGCGTTGCTGCCAAGGCTGCTGTCATCCTGCGCGGCAAGAACAAGACCACTTTCACCCCAAACGTTGACTGCGGTGACCACGTCATCATCATCAACTGCGATGAGGCTGTCCTGACCGGCAAGAAGCTGGAGAAGAAGTTCCATCGCACTCATTCCGGCTGGATCGGCGGCCTGAAGGAGACCCAGTACAAGACCCTGATGGCTGAGAACAGCGACAAGGCCATGACCTACGCTGTCAAGGGCATGATCCCCTCTAACACCATCGGCGCCAAGGCTATGACCCGCCTGCACTGCTACAAGGCTGCTGACCATGCTCATGCTGCTCAGAAGCCCGAAGCTGTTGAGATTTGAGTGAGGAGGCAATAGAAGATGTACGAAACCAAACCTTATTTCTACGGCACTGGCCGTCGTAAGCATTCCGTTGCCCGCGTTCGCGTTTACAACGGCACCGGCAAAATGACCATCAATGGCCGCGACATCAACGACTACTTTGGTCTGGAGACCCTGAAGCTGCTCGCCAACAGCCCGCTCGTTCTGACTGAGAACGAGGGCAAGTTCGACGTTGTCGTCAACGTCGTCGGCGGTGGCTGTGCCGGCCAGGCTGGCGCTATCCGCCACGGCCTGTCCCGCGCCCTGCTGCAGTTCAACCCCGAGCTGCGCTCCACCCTGAAGAAGGCCGGCTTCCTGACCCGCGATCCTCGTATGAAGGAACGTAAGAAATACGGCCTCAAAGCCGCTCGTCGCGCACCTCAGTTCAGCAAGCGATAATCTACAGCTTAAAAATGCTAAAAAAGCCCGGAAATACGCTATTTTCCGGGCTTTTTCTATGCCCAAAATTCTGTCTGGACTGTTCGGTTTTGATGGAATTTGAACGGAAATTTATGGGTTTATAGTGGTCAAATTACTGGTGGACAAGCCCATTTTGACCTCTTATGGGTTAAATTACTGGTGGACAATAGGAGCAAATGAAGTCCAATTTTGCCATCGACGGACGAACACATACTTGACCGATTTACATAGAGCCTTGGCTCATTCTTTGAAAACGAGAATGGGTCGAGGCTCTATTTTTTTTCGCCTGAAATCCGGCGAGACAAATTTGAGTAGGAGGTAACAGGTATGAAGGATTTCAATCAGAAGACCCATGATACCGATGTGGGCAGTCATGGCGGACAGTCGAGGCAGATGATGGAGGTGTTCGAGAACCAGGAGTTTGGTTCGATCCGGTTGTTACAGGAGGCAGGCAAGACCTTCTTCTGTGCAAGCGATGTGGCGAAAGCGTTGGGGTATGTGAATCCCTACGCCGCAGTGAAACGCCATTGTAGAGACCCCCTAACGAAACGCGAGGGGGTCGTTCAGAAGGTGAATCAGTATGGGGATGCTGGAGAGCAGGTCGTTGAAATCTCCTTTATCACGGAAGGCGATGTTTACCGGCTGATCGTTCACAGCAAACTGCCATCGGCAGAACGATTTGAACACTGGGTGTTTGATGAAGTTCTCCCGTCCATCCGAAAGCATGGTGTGTATATGAGCGATTCCATTTTGGATCAGGTGATTCAGCACCCGGAGGTCATCTACACCCTGGCGCAGGAGCTTGTAGCCGAGAGGGAGCAGCTTGAAGGTATCCGCAAACAGCTGGATGCGGCACAGCCCAAGGCAGACTACTTTGATACCTTTGTGAATTCGGAGGACTGCACTTGCATCCGGAATTTCTGTAAGGAAATCGGAATCCCAGAGAAGACGGCAGTAGCTCTCTTACTGGATCACCGCTATCTGTACCGCAGTCCAAGCGGCTGGCTGAAGCAAAGGAGACTTCCACATCAGACTATGTTGTTGCGAACAGCGAGGGTGAACCGCTTTCATATACGCAGTTTAAGAGGCTCTGGCAGTATATTGTGACCAGAACTGTAAAGGAACGGAGCTACTACCGTTATGAGAATGGAAAACGAGTGAAGCATACGGTGAAACCGGTGCTGGGCGAAAGAGCTGCGCATAATGGAAAGACTAACTATTAAAAGTCAAGCCCCAAAACAAAATTTTCGAGAGAAATTT